>Ga0307492_10000042_pt1 | contig 69198 bp, 64 predicted proteins | sample SI3LmetaG_FD_202365 | JGI IMG/M metagenome (GOLD analysis project Ga0307492, IMG submission 202365) | Sea-ice brine microbial communities from Beaufort Sea near Barrow, Alaska, United States - SI3L | ecosystem: Environmental > Aquatic > Marine > Coastal | place: USA: Alaska | collected 2017-05-06 | reverse complement strand
GTGTCAGCGTTGGTTATTTATGGACCTTTTAAAGCAAGCTTAAGCTGATTAAAAAGCGGTAATCAATGAGGTTGCTGTCAATTATGCGATCTTATTGATTGCTGGCATTAAATTAAAGGGTAGCGTTCCCTTTAATTGCGCTAAGTAATGGCAGTGACTAGCGTTCATCTTGTTAAACACATCCACGCGAGCAAGATGGTGGAAAACAGGCCTAGCGGGGCCGGCTTCAAATATGTTGCTTTATATCAGTTTGTCTATGTTCCACCCTATAAATGGACTGGACATACCCATTAATTATGAAACGACACTATTAACGGCTAATGTCAGTGGTCAACTAGGCAGTAAGCGTCATGCTAAGGGTGTCAGCGCCATCGAATGCACTGCCATCTTTTTTTCGACTATTTCGTTAATTTTAACTATTTCTTTTTATAACAAGTTGAGTTACACTTCAAGACTGATTATTGAAATATTAACCAGCTGGAATACGACAATACTTTTTGATTGAACAGATTTAATGACCACACTTAAATTGATAGCAAATAAGCCAAACCTTTAAGCTTTTGAACGCAAGCCTTATTCGATTAAGCTAAGCTGATTAAAAGTTTGGAATCACAGAAGCCAGTGTCGATTGATTTTATATTTCTGCTGACAAATAGCTTTTTAGAGAGTCTGTAGTATCTTGCGAGGTCATTATAATAGTAGAGGTCTTAAAATGACCGGGTATTCCTTTAGCTAAACTTACACTCGGCCATGCCAAGAGTATTTGGTTTTTAAAATCAAAGGTTTACTTTATTTCTGCAATAAGAAGCAATCCAGAGTGACTATATATTTAGATAGGCGGGTATGTATGGTAAAAGACTAAAATGGCAGCGTTAAAAGTATTTGCCTCAGTTGATTCATTCACCACAAATACCAACTTGTCATGGCTAGCTAATAGAAATGTTGCCATAACAATAGTCACTGTAAGCAGCTATATTAAAGTCATAGGCCATTTTACTGAACTACAAGATAGCTATGATTTAATTAACATTGTTCTCTTGTTAATAATGGCAGAAATAATAAAATCGGCTATGCCCATAAGTGATCTGTGTTTTGTTTCATTAGGCACAAGCACTCAAGTAATATGTTCAACAGTCGATTTATTAGAAGCAACTAGATAAAGAAAATCAGCTATTAAGATGAGGATCAGCCGCAATAGGTTGTGGTGACAACAAAAACAGCTTGATAATTATCAGCAGCAGTAGCAATACAATCTAAAAGCAAACTTATTTATCGAGTCGCATATATTAAAGCCATCGCTAAGGGCGCGACAGCAATGGCATGACAAAAAAAGCCAGAAAAAGAACTGGAGCAAATACTAAAAGTCAATTTCACAGGGAATTAATAATGATGAAAGCGGCAGATATTACAAAGCTAGGTATTAATTAACAAGCACTTGTCACGAGATAAGTACATAAATATAGAAGAGGTAAATAGTGAAAAAAATACTTATTGCAACAGCGTTATTGTTAAGCAGTCAAACTGTTATAGCAGAATGGGTTGAATATGGTACTACGGACAGTTTCAAAGCCTATTATAAAGATGATTCTATTAGAAGAGAAAAGGCCATGGTAAAGGTTTGGATGGTTTACGATTACAATACAAGCCAGACAGTAGTGGGAGGGGAGCAGTACATCTCTAAGATGATACATTCTCAGTTTGATTGCCGTAACGAAGTTAGTAGAGCCACTTATCTAAAAATGACATCGGAAAGCTTCGGTGGCGGTGATATTATTTGGTCGAATAATAATAATGAGAGCGAGTTTAGGCCGATAGTGCCAGGCAGTATTCTCTGGGCTGCATCTAGAATACTGTGTAGTGAGTGAGCTAATAAACTTAGTTGGCACTAGCTTTTTTTGTAAAAGAGCACAGGCGTGTGATTATATTATGAACAAGCTTATATAGGCAGGTTCATAAAATAGCTAAAAACTAATCAATCTATCATATCTTAGCCAGCACTGAGCAATAAGCGATTTAGAGTGACTAGTCAGAAGCTCATAAAGGCAAAATAACGCGAGAGTGTAAGCCAAATGCTGATGACTTAATGAGTGTTTATAAAGAGGCTGAAATTAGTAATAAAAAATAATTAATCGCGCCAGATTCAATGAGGTCTTAAACCTTAACATAGTCCTAGTGGTGCACAGCTTGAGTAGATTAGTTCGTCAAAAAGGACGGGATCGATACTACTGATTGGCTGAGCCTTTAAGGGCTTTAATTCCTTTAAATTAATAGTAAAAGTCAAAATAGTGGACGTTACGGCTGTTATTTAACAACAGGCTATTTTTATACTAAGGATTTTGTGCATAATACAAAACCCCTTAACTATTGTTAAAATGAAAAATGGACAGTAAGCTTATCTACACTAATAAAGAAGATAATGATCATTATTAACAATATTTTGAAATTAGGCCTAATTAATGAAATTAAAGGGTAGGCTATCTATTTTATTTTAGGGCTAGAAGTCTATTAGTTAAGTGGTCAGCAACAATAGACAGTATTTACTACTACTTATAATCAGGCTTATTAGGACTTTTTTGGGTCTTAAATTTTTTATTCTGGCCACAACAGTTATAATTCACTTTACCAATAATTTATGTTGAGTGATTAACCTGAAAAGCTACTTCAAAATGTACTTGGGCATATTCCTGAAGCCAGCTAAGATCGAGCTGTTCGGATGCTTTAGATTTTGCATTATAATAAGCAGCCATAAACACCTCATCAGCACTGTTTAACCAAGACTCAGTTAAGGTTTGCACGGTGAGAGAGTCTTGACGAAACACTTCTTCAAAAACAGCATCGACAACAGTGAGAAATGTTTTTTCATCAGTTTTGAGGGCGTCAGTATAACCACGGCAAGTGCCTAGAATCGTGGCCGTAATAAAACGGTCTTTTTGCATAGGAAGTGGCACATTATCTAGATCACTTTTTAAAGGATCAAAACAGTCTGAAAATGCTTTTTTTAATTTATTTTTAATAGTAAATGTTTGAAACATAGCTCTAGATCCTTCTTTTCAGTACGTTATTAAGATTCTACCGCGAATAGTGTTTGCGTAGGGGATTTTTTTGTATTAATAAAAAAATTGAGGCTGAAAATAAACGAACACATCGTATTGTCAGCGGGCTAGACACAACTGTTTGCCTTGTTAAATTTAGTATTTGTTGATGAGCCATAAACCATGAGTGATTTTATTTAATAAATAACAACTTGTCTTACGATATCTGTATGACCTAAGACTTCGGCAATTTCTGCTTCAATCGCGGTTTTAGTTTTTTGCATCAACGAAGGATCCTCACGACCAAGTACAATTACTGTTGCGGGATGAACAAATAGATCTTTAGTGTGGTAACACTCAACAGGCGCTGTGGGAAGCGCAGCATCATGATGATAATCTGATTCTAATTTTTCATTCGAAATGGTCGCTAAATTCGCTTTAAGTTTTAGGGTTTCATCAAGATAATTGGCACACTGTGGTAGTCTAAAACGTGCACTTTTAATAAGCGATTCGGATAATGATAATAGCTGCTGCGCTTGTTGATTAAGTTGGTTTGCTGTTAGATCTGGCTTTGATAAACTGGCTATTAATTTATGGGCTTCAATTTCATATTGAGCAAGTAAGCCTGCCACCTTAGAAATTTTATCTTCATCGGTAATATTCACCCGCGAGACAGCATCGACATCTTGTTCAGACATGATGCCACTGGCCAATACAGTTGCTGATGCGGATAAAAAGAGTGTAACAATGAGTAAGCTAAATTGTTTATTAAACATGGTGATGATCATCTTTTAAAAGAAATATATGATAGTATTAATGATAACTATTCTTATTTGAGATTGATAGTCTTATTTTCATCACTGTTAAGCAGAGCCTAAATGGAGCCGCCACATTCGAGTAATGATTATTAGGCGACTCTTTTGCCATGCTGAAACCAAATATGATTTCGAGTAACTTCTCCAAATCAAATGAGAAGCATTTGCATTCAGTTGTTTAGTCTTTATACTAGGCCACTTAACTATGTACTCTAGCTAAGTATTAAAACTATCTCAGCATATGAATTCTGCGATTAAAGTTTTAAATTCAGCTTATTTTTATTTGAAGGTTTAAAAAATGAAGAGATTAACTGCTCTATTACTTGCCAGTGCTATCCTCAGTACTGAAGCTTTTGCAAATGATGAAGAAGTCAATATATATTCTTACCGACAGCCCTTTTTGATTGAGCCGATTACTGAGGTCTTCACTGAGGAAACAGGTATTGCGGTTAATATCTTATATGTCAAAGATGGTATTGCGAAGCGTTTAGAGCGTGAGGGAAAATATAGTCCAGCAGATATTGTGCTCACCTCTGATTTTAATCGTCTATTAGAAATTACCGATAAGGGCTTAACTCAGGCTAATCAACAGATGCAAGACAGTGATGTTATACCTGACCAGTATAAAGATAGCGAGGGACATTGGTTTGCCCTAACAAAACGTGTCAGAGCCGTTTATGCTTCTAAATCCAGAGTGTCTAATACTGCGGATATTAGCTATGAAAATCTAAGTTCTGCTCAATATAAGGGACGTATTTGTACTCGAAGTGGTAAACACCCATACAATGTATCACTTGTTGCCTCAATGATTGCCCACCATGGCAAAGACGCTACAAAAGATTGGTTGCTTGGTCTTAAAAATAATTTAGCTCGTAAACCACAAGGCAATGATAGAGGGCAGGCTAAAGCTATCAAGGAGGGTTTATGTGACCTTTCTTTAGGCAATAGCTACTATTTTGGTAAAATGCTAATGGATGAAAAACAAAAACCATGGGCTGATGCTGTCAAACTAGTTTTCCCAAATCAACAAGATAGAGGTTCGCACATTAATATTTCTGGCATGGCGATGACTAAATATGCACCGCACAAAAAAAATGCACAACAGTTAATGGCTTATCTCAGTAGTGAAAAAGCGCAGTCTCTATATGCCGACATAAATATGGAATACCCAGTAAATTCCAATGTTGAGCCCTCAGAACTGGTAAAGTCGTGGGGGGAATTTAAGGCTGATGATATAGCGCTAACTGAAATAGTTAAGCATCGTCAAACAGCCTATAAGTTATTAGACGAAGTAAAATTTGATCTCTAACACTAGAGCGTAATATAAACAGGTAGGACAGATGTGAACAATAACAAGTGGCTAATTTGGGCCTGGGCCGCTTCAATAGCCTTGGTTCTACCAACGGCTTTTTTGTTGTTGCAAAGTCTCACCCCAGATACGGTTCTGTTTGAACATTTGTGGGCGACAGTACTCACTGATTACATTGTTAATACAATACAGCTAGTAGGGTTAGTCTTATTATTTTCAGCTGTTTTTGCTTTGCCAACTGCTTGGCTAGTGGCCATGTGTGACTTTCCAGCAAGGAGCTATTTACAATGGTTATTAATGCTACCACTGGCAATGCCTGCCTATGTTATTGCCTACATTTATACCGATCTCTTTGATTTTTCAGGCCCAATACAGCGTACTTTAAGGGCAATATTTCAATCAGATGTGCCAGTCGGACAGCTGTGGTTTTTTGATATCCGTAATGTATTCGGCGCATCCCTCATGTTGTCGCTAGTCTTATTCCCCTACTTGTATTTAATTGCACGTACTGCCTTTTTAGAACAAGGGGCGCATTTATTTCAAGTGAGCCGAGGTTTAGGTCAAACACCTTGGCAAAGTTTTAGACGTATTGCCCTGCCTTTATGCCGGCCAGCAATAGTAGTTGGTTTGATGTTTATTGGCGCTGAAGCCTTAGGTGACTTCGCAACAGTGCACTATTTTTCAGTTAATACACTAACAACTGCGGTTTATGATAGCTGGCTTGGACATGGTTCGTTATCTGCTGCTGCTAAGATATCTATTTTAATGCTGGTCAGCGTATTTGCTATTTTGGCTATTGAGCGTTGGCAGCGTGGCCGGCAACGTTTTCATCATAAATATACCGGACAATCAGTATTATTCAAGCTACAAGGTTGGAGGGCAAAAGCTGCTTTTATGTATTGTGCTAGCTTAGTGATTGCTGGATTCATCTTACCGCTGATCATTTTAGCAGGATATGCCATCGACTATGCCTCGTTTGCAACGGATGGTCAACTGGGAAAAGTGTTGTTGCAAACGGTTTGGTTGGCTTTGTTAGTCGCGGTTATTACTACTTTTCTGGGTATTTTATTTGCATTTACAACACGTGTATCATCACAAAAAGCAGTGAGCTGGCCATTAAAAATAAGTGGCATGAGTTATATGATGCCAAGTACCGTATTAGCTATTGCGGTATTAATAACGATGACTTTGTTTGAAACTAAAATAAATGACATGTTAATAGCATTTGGTTATGATGCCCCTGGTCTATTTTTATCTGGTACGCTTACAGCATTGGTTTTTGCATTTGTTGTTCGATTTCAGGCTGTAGCCAATGGCACCATTGAAACTAGCTTTCTTACCGTTAGCCCATCGTTAGATATGGCCACCAAAAGTTTAGGCAAAAGTGATACAAAACTACTGTTTGGTGTGCATATTCCATTAATAAAAAAAAGTCTGTTCACGGCGATGTTATTGGTATTTATCGAGTGCATGAAAGAGTTACCCGCTGCCTTATTATTAAGGCCGTTTAATTTTGATACCTTAGCAACGTATCTTTATCAATATGTATCTGATGAGCAATTAGAACAGGCTGCTTTAGCTGCCATATTAATTGTATTAGCAGGTTTATATCCTGTGATTAGATTGACTAGAACTAATGGCGTGCATTAATGACTTCCCCAGATAATACAGCCTTGATCATTGATCGGATTTCAGTTTCATATCAGCATAGACAAGTATTAGATAAACTTTCACTCACTGTTAGCCAAAACGAAATTTTATGTTTATTAGGTCAAAGTGGTTCTGGAAAAACGACTGTGCTTAAATCGATAGCTGGCTTAATTCAAGTGAATGCAGGTCAGATTAGTTTGGCGGGGGAAACGCTATCTTCTCAACAAAAAACTCTTTTGCCCGAGCAACGTGGCGTTGGTATTATTTTTCAAGATTTTGCCTTGTTTCCACATTTAACCGTGTTTGAAAATGTGTGTTTTGGAATTCAAAGGCTGAAAAAAAATAAACAACAAATAGGTGATGATTTATTAGAATTAGTCAAAATGACTGAGTTTGCACAATCTTACCCTAATGAATTATCAGGTGGCCAGCAACAACGTGTAGCCATTGCCAGAGCTCTAGGCTCAGATCCTAAAATATTATTGCTGGATGAACCTTTTTCTAATGTTGACCATCATTTAAGAGAGCAGTTGATGTTTGATATTCGAGATGTGTTAAAACGTCAAACCATACCGGCTATTTTTGTAACACATAGCAGGGAAGAAGCTTTTACTTTTGCCGATAGATTGTCTTTTATGGAAGCAGGTAAAATTGTGCAGGAAGGCACCGCTGAGTCGCTTTATTTTCAACCAACTACACCTTCATTAGCAGAATCAATGGGTGAGGGAAATTGGCTTGATGTGACCATGATTGATAGTGTGACAACACACTCAATTCATTTAGGTCGTATTTCATCAACCGTAGCACATTCTCGATCTGTATTAAGCGAAGCTTGTCAGTTTATAAGACCCAATCAAATCAAAATATCAGCTGATCCACATGCATCAGCACAAATAGTGAATCAGGTATTTAATGGTGAAATGAAGATCTACTTTATTGCTTTAGACGATAAAATATTCAGAGTAAATGATAGCGGTGAACAAACATGGGAAATTGGGACTAAGGTAAGCCTAACAGCCTTATCTCATCAAGCAATTCTTTTTGACAAAGCCTAAAAATAGAGGGTTTTAAAAGCCAAGCTAAATAGACTCCTGTTTATTTGATCATTATCAAACACCATTAAATAAATAAAGTCTGCCGCCGGGCTATAAATTAAGGTGCTTTAGTGTTTTATAACCCTTTTTTGATGGCCTTAATCACTGGTCTATAGTGATTTATTAAATGTTGTATGAGCTTGAAATTAATAACATTTAAAGTAATTCTCTATAATGAAAAACAATTATTTTTCTGAACATAAACATAAGATAGCTGTAGTCAGACTCGCTGTATTGCTAATGGAAGTCATCGCTATATCTATCTATAAAAGAGCACTAAGCTGAATAGAGGGGCGATAAATGGATTGCTGAAAGCGAAGTTGATGTTACTTACGATGATCTGGAGACCTCTTTATTGAGTAATAGTGACGCTGTAGTGAACTGTTTTACAATGAATGAAAGCAGCGGAAAGCTGAGTTTCTCGATTAACCGTATCGAAGTAGATCTTGATAGTGATGCAGTCGATTCTAATAAAAATATTTCTTCAATAACGGTGGTAGTAGCACCTGCATATGCTTACATTGAATTAAAGAGTTTTCATCCGACAAAATCATTTTCCGAGCATAATTTTAGTGGTCAACAACAAGATATAATCAAGGCGATTTTCAAAGAGCAGGTCATTGAAGAGGCTATTAATCATGACTTTGCTTATGGATTGGAAACTGAATCTGATACAGAGAAAATGTTGTCAGTCGATATGTATATCGATATAAAAATTGATAATTTATTCAATATCGATGATGGCCAAAAAGCTTGGAAATTCCTTCAAAAAACACATTGATATAATTTTATTTTGCTCGATGGTGGCTTGCTTTATATCAATGAACTAGCCATCTTGAAACAGATGAGGATTGACTGCTTTAATATACAATTGAACTAATATAGCTGAACTGATGCTAACAATATTGATACTTGATGATGGCACTAAGTCTATTTAAAGTGAACAAATGCATACGCCTGCCCATATCTTTTATCACTGTATTTTAATCTAAAATCTGTGCAAATATTGTGGATTAAGGCGCTGAACTACTGTTTAAGTAGTTATCGGCGCTAGATCCTTAAGTAGGTTAAAGATGGAGAGAGATTGCCATTTTTTATCAGCCTAGCGGATTATTATATGCAAATACTGTCTAATTTAGAATCAGCTAAACTATAATTTTCATTGAGAGAAAGATTGAACCCTGTTAAAATTTATCGTTAGATTTGCGTGTAACTATTCTGGTCGCGCCACTATTAGAACTCTCCAAAATATGACTAAATTTATCTTCGTTACCGGTGGTGTTGTATCGTCTCTAGGCAAAGGCATTGCTGCTGCGTCATTGGCTGCTATTCTTGAAGCGCGTGGTTTAAAAGTAACTCTGGTTAAACTTGATCCTTATATCAATGTTGATCCTGGCACGATGAGCCCATTGCAGCATGGCGAGGTATTTGTAACCAATGATGGTGCAGAAACTGACTTAGATTTGGGTCATTATGAGCGCTTTATTGATGCCAAAATGACCAAGGCTAACAATCACACAACCGGCCAAATTTACGAAAATGTTATTCGAAAAGAACGTCGTGGTGAATATTTAGGTAATACGGTACAAGTTATCCCTCACATTACCGATGAAATTCAACGCTGTATTTATGAAGGTGCACGCGATGCGGATGTTGCATTAATTGAAATCGGTGGCACGGTAGGTGATATAGAATCATTGCCTTTCCTTGAAGCTATTCGGCAGATGGGCACCAAACTAGGCCGTGAAAATGCTTTGTTTCTGCATTTGACCTTAGTGCCGTACATTCCATCAGCGGGTGAAATTAAAACTAAACCAACTCAACATTCTGTTAAAGAGTTAAGGACCATTGGTATTCAACCGGATGTATTAGTCTGTCGTATGGATAGACCTTTGCCAGAATCAGAACGCCGCAAAATTTCTATGTTTACCAATGTGCCAGAAAGCGCCGTTATTTCTGCTGTAGATATGGATAGCATTTATAAGATCCCGTTAGAATTACATGCGCAACACTTGGATGACATTGTTGTTAAACAATTACAGTTAGATGCTAAGCCGGTTGATTTAAGTCAGTGGCAGCAAGTGGCTGACAATATTAATAATCCTGAGGGTGAAGTTAATATCGCTATGGTAGGAAAATATATGGATTTGACCGAGGCTTATAAGTCTTTATCAGAATCATTAATTCATGCAGGCATTCACACGCGGACTAAAGTAAGCGTCCATTATGTTGATTCAGATAAGATTGAAAAAGAAGGCCCTGGTGCCATTGCAAATGTAGATGCAATCTTAGTGCCTGGTGGTTTTGGTGAGCGTGGTGTTGAAGGCATGATTTTGACAGCACGATATGCGCGTGAAAATAATATTCCATACTTAGGTATTTGCCTCGGCATGCAAGTAGCCGTCATTGACTATGCCCGAAACAAAGCAGGATTAAAAGGTGCATTTAGTACTGAGTTTGACCTTAATACACCTCACCCAGTAATAGGTTTGATTACTGAGTGGCAAAAAGAGGATGGCAGTGTAGAACAACGTGATCATGATTCTGATTTAGGCGGTACGATGCGTTTAGGTGCCTATCCTTGTTTGTTAGAAGAGGGTAGTTTGGCACAAGCGATCTATGGCGGCAATGAAGTGAGTGAACGTCATCGCCATCGTTATGAATTTAATAATAACTATAAACAAATCTTAGAAGAGGCGGGTTTACGTTTTTCAGGTATGTCTAAAGATAAAAATTTAGTGGAAATGATTGAAATCCCTGATCATCCTTGGTTTATCGCCTGTCAGTCTCATCCAGAGTTCACCTCAACACCACGTCATGGTCATCCTTTGTTTGATGGTTTTATCAATGCCGCTAAAAATAATAAAGCTGGCCACAATAAAGGTGGACAAAAATAATGGATTTATGTGGCAAGCAAGTAGGTGGTCAACAGCCTATATTTTTAATTGCAGGCACATGTGTCATTGAAAGTGAACAGATGACAATGGACGTAGCGGGTCGATTAAAAGAAATAAGTGATGGTCTGGGCATTCATTTTATCTACAAATCATCATTTGATAAAGCCAATCGAACGTCTGTTAATAGTTACCGTGGGCCTGGTATTGAAAAAGGCTTAGCTATTTTAGAAAAAGTGAAAAAAGAATACGGGATCCCTGTGTTAACAGATGTGCACGAATATTCACCATTAGCTGAAGTGGCTAGTGTGGTTGATATCCTACAAACACCGGCTTTTTTATGTCGTCAAACCAGCTTTATTTTAGACGTGTGTAGCCAAGGTTTACCTGTTAATATCAAAAAAGGCCAGTTTCTGGCACCTTGGGATATGCAGCATGTTGCAGAAAAAGCAAAATCAACAGGCAATAATCAAATTATGCTTTGTGATCGCGGCACCTCATTTGGTTATAACACGCTGATTTCAGATATGCGTGGTTTGCCGCTGATGCGTGCCATGGATTGTCCTGTTGTGTTTGATGCGACACATTCTGTGCAGCAACCAGGTGGAATGGGAGGTTCATCAGGCGGTCAACGTGAGTTTGTTCCTGTACTAGCACGTGCAGCTGTTGCTGTAGGTGTAGCTGGCGTATTTATGGAGACTCACCCTGAACCAGAAAAAGCTTTAAGTGATGGTGCTAATTCATGGCCATTAGAGAAGATGGAAGCTTTGCTTGAAACCTTACTGGCGATTGATAGTACGGTTAAAAAAAACGATTTCATTGAAGATTCATTAATTGGTTAGTGGCTAAAGCTAGTGCTATTACACCGCAAGATTAAGTGGTTAATGTGAATGGCCTTAAGCTATTCCTTGGAGAATACATTGAGTAAAATTATTGATATACGTAGCCGTGAGATTTTAGATTCACGTGGCAATCCAACCGTTGAGGCTGATGTGATCCTAGAAAATGGTGTTATCGGCCGAGCGGCCGTGCCATCTGGTGCATCAACAGGTCAACGTGAAGCCGTCGAATTACGTGATGGCGACAAAGCCCGTTATCTAGGCAAAGGCGTGTTAAACGCGGTTGCTGCTGTCAATGGTGAATTGCGTGATGCAATCATTGGTATGGATGCCACTGACCAAAAAGCGATAGATGACAAGTTAATCGCTACTGATGGTACGCCAAATAAAGCGCGCCTAGGTGCGAATGCCTTACTTGCTATCTCAATGGCTTGTGCTCGAGCTGCCGCTAATGATGCTGGTTTACCTTTATACCGTTATCTTGGTGGTGATACAGCGACTACTATGCCAGTGCCAATGATGAATATTATCAATGGGGGGTCACATGCTGATAATAGTGTGGATCTACAAGAGTTTATGATTTTACCTGTTGGCGCGGCCAATATTACAGAAGCGATACGTTATGGTGCTGAAATATTTCATGCATTGAAAGATGTATTAACTGAACGTGGTTTAAATACTGCTGTTGGCGATGAAGGTGGTTTTGCTCCTGACTTAAGCTCTAATGAAGCTGCGATAGAAGTTATTCTTGAAGCGATTGCTAATGCCGGTTATGAAGCAGGCAAAGATATTATGCTGGGCATTGATGCTGCCAGTTCTGAGTTTTATCATGATGGCGAGTATGTTTTAGCCTCTGAGAATCGCAGCTTAAGTTCGGCTGAATTAGTAGATATGTTTGAATCATGGGTCAATAAATATCCCATTATCAGTATTGAAGATGGCATGGATGAAAATGACTGGGATGGTTGGAAGTTATTGACTGATCGCATTGGTGAAAGGGTTCAATTGGTGGGTGATGATTTATTTGTAACCAATACGACTATTTTAGAACAAGGTATCACCAAAGGTGTGGCCAACTCGATTTTGATTAAAGTGAATCAGATTGGCACCTTGAGCGAAACGTTAGCGGCGATTGATATGGCTAAGGGTGCTGGTTACACCGCAGTGATGTCTCATCGTAGTGGTGAAACTGAAGATACCACGATTGCAGATCTTGCTGTTGCGACCAATGTTGGCCAAATCAAAACAGGTTCTTTGTCACGCTCTGATCGGGTGGCTAAATATAATCAATTGATTCGCATTGAAGCTGAATTAGCCGCTACTGCAACGTACCCAGGTATGAAGGCATTCAACTAATATTTCACCTATGAAAGCGGTGATGATATTGTTAATAACGGTATTACTATTATTACAATACCGCCTGTGGTTGAGTCATGATGGTTTACCCGCTGTTTTATATCAACATCGTCAAGTTGAAATTCAGCGACAAAATAATACGGTGCTGGAACAACGAAATAATATGTTAGCAGCTGATGTTTATGATTTAAAAAGTGGTTTGGATGCTTTGGAAGAACGTGCTCGAAATGACTTGGGTATGATTAAATTTGGTGAGACATTTTTCCAAATTATTGAAGAACCTGCCAGTGAATAGTGAGCAGGTGTGGGCCATTGTGCCAGCAGCAGGCATCGGCTCAAGGATGTTGGCCGAGCGACCTAAGCAATATTTACATCTCGATGATAAAACAGTGATTGAACATACCTTACAGCGCTTAGCATCCCATCCTAAAGTGATGGGCATTATTGTTGCTATTGCTGAAGATGATCCTTACTGGCCGCATTTATCACTGCCACTCGACTGTCCTATTTACCCCGTTACAGGAGGAACTGAGCGCGCTGATTCGGTTTTTAATGCCTTGCAGAAATTATCCACACTTAGTCACAAAAATCCTTGGGTATTGGTACATGATGCTGCTCGTCCTTGTCTACGCCATAAGGATGTAGATAAAATGTTGGCAGCGTTAATAGATCATGATGTTGGTGGGATCTTAGGAGTGTCAGTGAATGATACAGTTAAACAAGTGAATACTGAGTATGAAATAACAGCAACAGTCTGTCGACAAGGCTTATGGCGGGCATCTACACCGCAAATGTTTCGTTTACAAGGATTAAAATCAGCATTACAAAATGCAAAACGACAACAATTAAAGGTCACTGATGAAGCTAGTGCTATCGAACTAGCTGGTTTGAAACCGATGATGGTTGAAGGTCACTCTGACAATATTAAAATCACTGTGCCACAAGATTTAGCTTTAGCGAATTTATTTATACAACTTCAACATAGAGAAGCCCTATGAGAATCGGCCATGGATACGATGTGCATAAATTTGCAGAAAATAGGCCGTTAATTATCGGCGGTGAAACTATTCCTCATAGTCATGGCTTAGAAGCTCACTCCGATGGCGATGTTTTGATTCATGCTATTTGTGATGCCTTATTAGGTGCTGCTGGTTTATGGGATATTGGTCACCACTTTCCTGATACAGAGGCCCGTTTTAAAAACATTGATAGCCGTGAACTATTACGGCAAGTGGTCGTTGACTTAGCTGAGCGTGGTTGGCAAGTGAGTAATATAGATAGTACCGTTGTGGCCCAAGCGCCTAAATTAGCGCCATTTATCCCAGCGATGCGAAATACTTTAGCAATAGATTTAGCCATAGAGCCTGATGCGGTAAATGTTAAAGCAACCACCACTGAAAAACTGGGCTTTGCTGGCAGACAAGAGGGCATTGCTGCTCATGCTGTTGTTCTGATCACTAAAAAAGTTGGCATGTGAAAAACTTCGACTTCAGTGTTTTACCACATATTAATCCGACTGCAATTTTGTGTTCAGCAGTGATTCGTCGCCAGCGTGAATTTTTCCAAGTGGATGAAAAATTGCCCTTTAAGCCTGATGGAAGTGGCGGTCATGTTTGGTTAAAAATTCAAAAGCGTGGCATTAATACTGATTGGCTAGCGGGTGAACTTGCAAAATTTGCTGGTGTACACCCAGTGGCTATTGGTTTTGCAGGTCTTAAAGATCGCCATGCTGTTACCAGACAGTGGTTCAGCATTAATTTAGAAGGTTTTGAAGAACCAGAGTGGCCTCAATTTGAAACTGAAGATATTCAGATCCTTGAAAAAACTCGCCATGGTAAAAAATTAAAACGGGGTGTGCTCACGGGTAACACTTTCAAATTACGATTAACCGATCTGCGAGGTGATAAAGCGCAGTGGGAATCATCGCTTAAATCAATCCAACAACAAGGTGTGCCAAATTATTTTGCCGAACAACGTTTTGGCCATCAAGCTGGCAATCTATATCGTGTTGATGATTGGTTCACTAGCGGTAAAGCACCACGGAAACGTATTCAAAAAAGTATTTATTTATCTGCCGCTCGCTCATGGTTATTTAATCTGGTATTAGCAGAACGAATTAATTTGGGTCAATGGCAACAAGCACTGTTAGGTGATGTGATGTTGCTGGCAGGTACTAAAGCCAGTTTATTTGTTGCTGATGATATTGATCACGCTCTGCAAACACGGTTGGCCACTATGGATATTCATCCGACAGGCCCTCTATGGGGACGAGGTCATCCGCTAGTGCATGCAGATAGTTTAGCTTTGGAGCAAGCAGTGTTGTCAGACTGGGAAAATTGGCAGCAAGGCTTGGAAAAAGCGGGTATGAGCCAAGAGCGACGAGCTTTGCGTTTATATCCAGCTGATTTTAGTTGGCAGTTTGGGGCTGAGAATGATTTAGAATTAGAGTTTTTTCTACCTGCTGGATGTTATGCTACGGCGGTAATGCGTGAGTTAGCAGTGATTAGCGATGCACAACATCAGAACTTTGACGTTAATGAAACAATCCCACATAATACACCTACATTATTATAAGGTTATTTATCATGTTGATATTTAAACAGTTGTTATGTTTATTGTGTTTATTGCCTAGCCTATTATTTGCCCAGACATGGCAGGCACAAAGTACAAATACACAATTATCAGTACTGGAATTATTTACTTCTGAAGGTTGTGGTTTATGTCCTGCAGCTGACCGATGGGTGGCAACACTGCCACAGCAAGGAGTAACAGATGAACAGCTGATTATTTTGGGTTTTCACATTGATTATTTGAATGATATAAAAGGCTGGGTTGATCGTTTTGCTAGCCCTATATTCTCAGATAGACAACGTCAATTGGCTCGACTTAACCTATTTCAATCGATTTATACACCTGAATTTGTGATCAGTGGCGAAGTTATTCATAACTGGAAAAAGTATACCAAAGAGATTGTTAAAGCGGTCAATGGTTTTGCACCCGAAGCATCGATTAGTTTAAATGTTATAAAAGAGGCTGATCAACTGCTTGTAGACACTGCAATAAAAGTGGAGGGTAATGAAAACCGTCAATATTCAGTCTTATATTTTGCTGTAACCGAAGATGACATCATCAGTAAAGTGACCGGTGGTGATAATGCAGGTGCAACCTTTCATCATCAGCACCTTGTCAGACAGTGGTTAGGCCCCTTTGAATTGGATAGTAAGGGGGAGACGAATATGTCGACAGAAATTATAATAAATGAACAGTGGAACCAAAATAAACTTAAAATAGTGGCACTAGTACAAAATCTAAACGATGGTTTTGTTTTACAAGGTTTATCACTACCGTTATCTGATAAAGAATAAATAAAAGTATAAAAATAAAGATGGAATATTTACCGTTATTTGTCGATCTCAAGGATCGAAAATGTATTGTTATTGGCGGGGGGGAAATTGCCGCACGTAAAGCAAGATTTTTAAGAAAAGGCAACGCAGCGGTCTCTATTGTTGCTCCTCAAATATCAGCATCGACCCAAACATTAATTGATGCAGGTGAAGTGACTTGGCTAAACACAGTATTTAATGCTGAACTGTTATCAGATCAGTTATTGGTTATTGCTGCAACGGATAAGGAAGCGGTAAATCGAGAGGTTTATCATCATGCAAAAGCCAAAAAAATTCTAGTTAATGTGGCTGATTGTCCTGAACTATGTGATTTTATCTTGCCGTCTATTCTTGATCGTTCTCCTCTCGTTGTTGCTATATCGAGTGGCGGCCAATCGCCTATTTTGGCTCGACAATTACGCGCGCGATTAGAAACCTTAATTCCACCTAGTTATAGTCGATTAGCAACACTTGTAGGGCGATACCGTGATACGGTTAAAAATAAACTATCCACATTAGCAATGCGACGCCGTTTTTGGGAAACAGTATTACAAGGAAAGGTGGCGGCTCATGTATTAGCGGGACGAGAGCAACTGGGCGAGCAGACATTAAATGAGCTGCTTGAAAATACCCGTAATATTGACTTACAGTTAGGTGAAGTCTATCTAGTAGGTGCCGGCCCCGGCGATCCTGAATTACTCACTTTTAAAGCTTTACGTCTAATGCAACAAGCTGATGTAGTATTTTACGATCGGCTAGTGAGTAAGGAAGTATTAGATTTAGTTCGGCGTGAGGCTGAACAGATTTATGTGGGTAAACGGCGTGCATGGCATGCTGTTCGCCAAGATGCCATTAATGATTTATTATTAAAACATGCAAAACAAGGTAAACGTGTACTTCGCTTGAAAGGTGGTGATCCCTTTATCTTTGGCCGAGGTGGTGAAGAAATTGCCACCCTTGCCGCAGAGAATATTCCTTTTCAAGTGGTCCCGGGCATTACGGCTGCGTCTGGTTGTGCATCATATGCCGGTATACCGCTCACTCATCGTGATTATTCACAAAGTTGCACTTTTGTAACAGGGCAATTGAAACAGGGTGAATTAGATTTGAATTGGACTGCTTTAGTGCAACCAAGCCAAACTGTTGTGGTGTACATGGGCTTGGCAGGCTTAGCCACTTTGAGTCAACAGCTATTGCAACATGGTATGCCTGCAGATACCCCTGCGGCTCTAATACAGCAGGGTACAACAGATAATCAAAAAGTGTGGATTAGTAATATTACAGATTTACCTGCGGTTGCTGAGCGAGAACAGCCTACCGCACCAACGCTTGTCATTATTGGTCATGTTGTGACCTTACATAAAAGTCTAGCCTGGTTTTAATGGTTGTATAGAACCCGTTATGGCGGTTCTCTACAACCAATTTTTCGTTTTTTACTGTAAGGTATTTGATGTAAGTAACTGAAACATAAAGCTAAGTATTTTTGGCATCAAACCTGCTAATAAGTAGTTTCTATAAAAAGATAAAGAGAGTAATGTAAATTATGTACAGACCATCTAAACGCAACGTCTTATCTGTGATGCTTGCATCAGCGATGATGACAGGCGCCGCTTTTGCTTCTGAAGACAGTGTTGAATTAAGTGATATGCAAGTTATTAGCATTACACCATTACATGGTGTGGGTTTACCTGCGGATATGATTGCTGGTAATGTGCAATCAGCGACATCCGAAGATGTAGAACGGGTTCAGGCACTTGATTTATCTGACTTTATGAATAAAACACTGGGTAGTGTCAGTATTAATTCAGCTCAAAATAACCCCTTTCAGCCTGATATAAGATTCCGTGGTTTCACTGCTTCACCTCTGGTAGGTAATTCTCAGGGGATCTCGGTGTATGTCGATGGTGTTCGTGTTAACGAGCCGTTTGGTGATGCAGTTAACTTTGAACTGATTCCTGAATCAGCCATCGCTAGCATGAATTTAATGCCTGGTTCTAATCCGCTGTTTGGTTTAAACACATTGGGCGGTGCTTTATCGATTCAAACTAAAAATGGTTTTACACATGAAGGTCATAATTTAGAAGCATATACGGGTTCTTTTGGTCGAGATTCTATGACGCTTTCAACGGGGGGTAACGAGGGTAATTTTGGTTATTTCGCTACTGGCTCAACGACCAAAGAAGATGGCTGGCGTGATTTTTCGCCGTCTACCGTAGAGCAATTCTTCACTAATTTAAGCTATAGAAATGAAAATTCGTCATTAGATTTTGGGATAACGCTTGTTGATAGTGACCTAAATGGAAATGGTGCCTCACCGGTAGAATTGGTTGATATAGACCGAAGTGCGGTATTCACTCATCCTGATAATACACAAAACGAACTGCGTATGTTCACTCTTAATGGTTCACATTGGCTTAACGATGATGTGATGTTATCTGCAAACACATACTACCGCAGTAGTGATCGTACTACTTTTAACGGCGATGGTTCAGAGTTGGGTGTTAATGCTGGTGGGTTTGTTGATGAAGATGACGACCCTGTTGCTGATCTTCCAAGTGCAGCAGGATTGGGTTTTGCTGATGGCGACTTTGTTGCTTTGAATAATACCAGTGAAACTGAGCAAGAAAGTTATGGTTTTGGTTTGCAATCGACTTTCTTGCAGGATTTATTTGGTAAACAAAATCAGTTGATAGTTGGAGCAACATTCGATAGTTCTAATGTCAAACATACTTCTCAGGCTGAAGTTGCTCAATTTACAGCAAGCCGAGGTACAATTGGAACAGGTGCGCTAATTCCTGAAACTATTGTTGATGGTAATGTTAATACTAAAACAGTGAGTCTGTTTTTTACCGATACAATTTCGTTGACAGATGATCTCGCTCTTACCTTAGGTGGTCGCTATAACCGCATTGCAGTTGGTATCGCAGGTAGCAGTAAAGGTGGAACTCAAGATCTAAATGAGGCGGCTGAAACACATGTATTTCAACGCTTTAATCCTTCAGTCGGTTTAACCTATGCTATTGAAGACAATTTAAGCGTTTATGGTAGCTATAGTGAGTCAAATCGTGCACCAACAGCCTCTGAATTAACATGTTCTGAACCAACATCCCCCTGTGCTTATCCAAATGCATTTTTAGCTGATCCACCATTGGATGATGTTGTAGCTAAAACAGTTGAAGCAGGTTTACGAGGTCAGCAAGCTAATTTCAACTGGAATGCTGGTGTGTATTACACAGAATTAGAAGATGATTTGTTTTTCTTTCAAGAAGATGAAGATGCTACAGGTAATCCAGATCCACGGTTTGTGCTAGGTAACTTTGACAATATTGATAAAACAGCACGAGCTGGTATTGAACTTGGCTTAAATGGCCAGCAAGATAAACTGCAATGGTTTGCAAATTATGGTTATGTAAGAGCTACTTATGAAGACTCTTTTGCTTATTCACGAGGTGGTGATACCTTAAATGTGAATAAGGGAAATAGTCTACCTAGTGTACCTGAACATAATGTGAAAATAGGGTCTGATTATGCCTTCAACAAGAAGTTTTCCCTTGGTGCAACAGCTTCTTATCACTCTAGCCAGTATTTACGAGGTGATGAAGCTAATGTTGATGATAAATTGAGTGGTTATGGTGTGGTCAATCTACACAGTCGTTACAGAGTCAATAAACATGTCGAGTTCTTTGCTAAAGTTGATAATTTGTTTGACAATGAATTTGAGAGTTTCGGACTTTATGGCGAACCTGATGAAGCACCTGGCCTAGATACGCTAAGTAATGAACGTTTTGTGGGTGTTGGTGCTCCTCGTGCTGGCTGGATTGGCATCAATATTTCACTGTAATTATTAAATTCTGAAAATCATGCCAGTTCATAGCGTTATGCCATGAACTGGCACTTTATGTCTACTATGCCTGGATAGAGTGGGATATAGTGTAGGCGGTATTTATATTTTCTTAGGAGTAGTAAAAATGAAAAAAAGAATAATTCTTTCTGTCTTGTTAATGGCGGTAACGAGTGTGGCGTTGGCAGAAGCTGATCCGCATCAATTTGAAAAATGTATGGCTGCTTCTTTAGATGAACGTCCTGGTGACATTATTAAAGTAGAGTTTAAAAATGAACAAGGCGCTCATATGTATGAGTTTGATATTCGTGGCACTGACGGTTCAGATTGGGATGTAGAATGTAATGCACATCGTGGTTTAGTATCTGAAGTCGAACAAGAAGTGGATAATGTGAACCATCCCTTGTTTAAAGCGAAAGCCAAAGTCAGCGAAGCAGATGCACGTAATACCGCATTAGCCATTTACCCAGGTGAAGTCACTGAAGTTGAATATGAAATCGAATCTAATGGTGCAGCTACTTATGAATTTGATATTGATACCATGATTGATGGTCAACAAATGAAAGTGGAAGTAGATGCTGCATCGGGTGAAATTGTTGAAGCTAACCGTGAACTTTGGCAAATTGGTTTAGAATAAATAATAAGGTTTTCATAGGCTTATTAACCGTGACGCTAGCAATAGCATCACGGTTTTTTTTGAGCTGAATATCATGCTTAGACAGTTCGATAACAAGGCAGTGTTACTAATTGAAAGGTGCTAAACAAAGCGCATCGACAAATCAATAGCTCGAATATCTTTGGTTAGTGCACCAATAGAGATACGGTCAACACCTGTCAGGGCAATCGCTCTAACATTGTCCAGCAGAATACCGCCTGAAGCTTCGAGTAGTGCTCTGCCCATGTTTAGCTGTACTGCTTTTGTTAACGCCGGAATAGCAAAGTTATCCAGCAGAATAATATCAGCTTGTCCGGCTAAAGCCTGCTCTAGTTCAGCAAAATTTTCGACTTCAACTTCAATGGCAATACCGGGATGTAAATGACGGGCTTGATCAATTGCAGCGATAATTGTACCGGCTGCATTGATATGGTTTTCTTTGATTAGAATACCATCGTATAAACCGATGCGGTGATTATATGCACCGCCGCAGCGAACAGCATATTTTTGAGCTAATCGTAAACCGGGAATTGTTTTACGTGTATCTAATATCTGAACATCTATGCCGATTACCTGATCTGCATATTGCCTCGCTAAGGTGGCGCTAGCGGAAAGAGTCTGTATGAAATTCATTGCCGTACGTTCACCTGACAGCAAGGTTTTGGCTGGGCCTTGCAAGCTGCAAATAATATCATTTTTTTGCATTTGGTCACCATCTTGAAAATACCAGTTAATGATAATGTTAGGATCGACTTGATGGAATACTTGTTCCAGCCATGATTGACCGCATAAGGTGGCATTTTCACGGGTAATGATGGTTGCTTCAGCTAATATATTGATCGAGATCAAGTCAGCCGTTAAATCCTGTTGACCTACATCCTCTAGCAATGCTAACTTGACTTGAGCAGCGATAAGTTCATCAGGTATATTGTTTTCGATTGTCATAGGCAAGCATTCTTCAAATAAATATCAATGGTCATAAGGGTAACGGGTGAGGGCACAATTTTCTATCTTTTTAGGCTATTTTCTAAATAGTGCACGTGATTTAGCTTCTATTATTGCAGTCATCACCTTCTTCCAATTAATTGTTTTACAGCAACCTATCCCTAACGCAGGTGAGATTTTGGGCGGTGTTTTATTAGTGATGTTGGGCCTGACCTTTTTCATTCGAGGTTTAGAAATGGGCCTATTTCCTATTGGCGAAACGATGGCGTACGCTTTTGCGCGTAAAGGCAGTGTATTTTGGTTGCTATTATTTGCCTTTTGTTTGGGCTTTGGTACTACTGTTGCAGAACCTGCATTAATTGCTGTTGCTCAAGAAGCAGCAAGTGTTGCTGCAGTAGGCGGTGTTATTGCCCAAACCGATGCGGCGATGAATAGTTATGCTAATGGATTACGTTATACCGTGGCTATTTCGGTAGGTTTTGCCATTTTAGTGGGTGTCTTGCGTATTTTAAAAGGTTGGCCCATACACTATTTGATTGTTAGCGGTTATATAGCAGTGGTGTTAATGACCACTATTGCACCTGAGGAAATTATCGGTATCGCCTATGACTCCGGCGGTGTCACTACTTCAACAATTACTGTGCCCTTAGTAACGGCATTAGGTGTGGGCTTGGCCTCAAGTATCAAAGGGCGTAATCCTATGGTGGATGGCTTTGGCTTGATTGCTTTTGCCTCCTTAACGCCGATGATTTTTGTGATGGCTTATGGCATGACGTTTTAATGGAATTTTTAGTCGCACTTGCTTATGGTTTTGTGGCCACATTGAAAGATGTATTGCCGATTGCCATCGTTATTTTTGGTTTCCAATTATTGGTGATTAGAAAATCTATTCCTCATCTTAAAAAAGTATTATTTGGCTTTTTGTATGTGTTGATTGGCTTAGTGTTATTTTTGCAAGGTTTAGAGCAAGCCTTGTTTCCACTGGGTAAATTAATGGCAGCGCAGCTCACGGATCCGGCTTTCATTTATAAAGGCTTAGCGGCCATTCCAGACGTTATAAGATGGCAAGATTATATGTGGGTCTATATTTTTGCCGCAGCCATAGGTTTTTCAACTACCATCGCCGAGCCTTCACTTTATGCGGTGGCTATTAAAGCGGAAGAAGTATCGGGGGGAGCTATTTCTGTTTGGGGCTTACGTATTGCAGTGGCGATTGGGGTAGCGATAGGGATTTCTCTTGGCACTTTTCGTATTATTACCGGTACACCCCTACATTATTATATTATGGCTGGATATGTTGTTGTTATTATTCAAACATTTTATGCGCCTAAATTGATTATCGCCCTGGCCTATGATTCTGGTGGTGTGACAACGTCTACTGTTACCGTGCCATTAGTGGCGGCTCTTGGCCTGGGATTGGCATCAACTATACCTGGGCGAAGTCCATTACTAGATGGTTTTGGCTTGATTGCATTTGCCAGCCTATTTCCAATTATAAGTGTAATGGCTTACGCACAACTATCAGAGTGGCGTGAAAAAGGACAAAAACAAAAAGTCACTAAGGAGCACGACTAATGCATTTCAAATTAATTATATGTTTTGTTGAAGGTAATAAAACTGATGCGGTGATGGAAGCAGCCCGAGATGCGGGCGCAACAGGTTCGACTATTATTAATAACGCACGCGGTGAAGGGCTTAAACAAAATAAAACATTTTTTGGTTTAAGTCTTGAAACCCAGCGTGATGTCATTTTATTTTTAGTCGAAGAGCACCTAAGTCGGCAGATATTAGAAACGATAGAGCGATCTGGTGAGTTTGATAATAAGCCAGGAACCGGTATCGCGATTCAGATAGATGTGGAAGATGCGGTTGGTGTATCACACCAGATCCAGACATTACAAAAAATGGTAGAGGAGACGATTTAAAATGGCTCCAAAAGAAATTGTACGCGTCCGGGATGTGATGCGTCATAACATCGATATTATCAGCGGAATGACAACTATTACAGATGCGCTGTCACAGATGAAACATCTTAAAAACAAGATGCTGATAGTAGATAAACGACATGATGATGATGAATATGGTGTTGTGTTGATTTCAGATATCGCTCAACATGTATTGTCACAAAATAAATCACCTGATCGGGTCAATCTGTATGAAATTATGACGAAACCAATTATATCGGTTAATGCGGCGATGAATATTCGCTATTGTGCTCGTTTATTAGAACGATTGAAATTATCTAGAGCACCCGTCATCGAAAATGGTAAATTGATTGGCGTAGTCAGCTTAACGAGAATGGTATTACATGGTATTAGAAAGTAATTCACAACTAAGCTCATATAATGGCTTGCTTACAGGGATCCCATATCGGTCGTCACCTAATCAAGATCTCCGCCCAAGCAGTGATGATATTAGCAGTATTGTAATTCACAATATTAGCCTGCCACCGGGTGAGTTTGGTGGTGGCTGGATTGATGATTTGTTTCTAAATAGATTAAATCCATCAGCTCATCCTTACTTTAAAAAAATTGCCGATCTACGGGTTTCTGCGCATTTGTTAATTAGGCGTGATGGCGAAATTATTCAATATGTACCTTTTCATCATCGCGCTTGGCATGCTGGCGTGTCTTGTTGGGAAGGGAGAGAGTCTTGTAATGATTATACGATTGGCGTTGAGCTCGAAGGCTGTGACCAACAAAACTTTGAGCAACATCAATATTTGGCTTTAGTTGAAGTTATTCAATGTTTAAGTCGGACTTATCCAAAACTAAGCCCTAAAACGATTATCGGTCATCAGCATATTGCGCCTGATAGAAAAACAGACCCTGGCCCCTTTTTCGATTGGCAGCATTTGTCTGCTATGTTGAGTTAAGTCGATCAGGCTGGATTAGATTATATTTAAATTTGTCATCGTATTACGTAGCTACAAAGTCTAAATAAATAATCTCTCAGTTTGACATTCTTTTATAATCCTTTTGCATAACTTAAAAATATTTGCTCATTATCGCCTTTAGTTAAGGGTGTTTTTGGGTAGACAAGGCGTTCAATATCCATTGTGGCCACATTAAGTTAGTGGATTCTAATGTAGCTGCTGTTACTGGCTAAATAGCGCCTGTCAATAATTAGCTTTATCGTTATTGATAAAAACTTCTCGATATCATCCTTGTATCAATGCCTTTTATCCTGCTACTCTTCTTTACAAAATAATTAAGAAGTTGCCATCATGACAAATGAATATAATGCTGCGGCGATTGAGGTTTTAACCGGCTTAGAGCCTGTTCAAAAACGACCGGGCATGTATACCGACACCACGCGGCCTAACCATTTAGCACAAGAAGTTATTGATAATAGTATCGATGAGGCTGTCGCAGGTCATGCGCGTCAGGTGCAAATTATCTTACATGGAGACAATTCTTTAGAAGTGATTGATGATGGTCGTGGCATGCCAGTAGATATTCATCCTGAAGAAGGTGTTCCCGGTGTTGAAGTTATTCTGACGCGTTTACATGCTGGTGGAAAGTTTTCCAATAAAAACTACCAATTTTCCGGTGGCTTACATGGTGTCGGTATTTCAGTTGTTAATGCCTTGTCATCTCGGCTTGAAGTAAAAATTCGTCGTGATGGGACTGAATATGCCATTGCTTTTGAACATGGACTTAAAGTTGAAGATTTAGCTGAAATCGCTACGGTTGGTAAACGCAATACTGGCACAACAGTACGTTTTTGGCCGGATGTCTCTTATTTTGATTTCCCTAATTTTTTAGTCTCTCGTTTACGCCATGTTTTGCGAGCCAAAGCCGTGTTATGTCCAGGTTTAGTGGTTATGTTTACCGACTTATCTGGCGAAGAGAAAAAAGAAGACCGCTGGTGTTATGAAGATGGCTTAAATAGTTATCTATCGACGATGATGACGGATCAGCCCTGCGTACCTGCAAACCCTTTTGTTGGCCATATTGTCGGTGAAGAAGAAGAAGTTGATTGGGCGCTAATGTGGCAGCAAGAACAAGGCGATGAGCTGGCTGAAAGCTACGTTAACCTGATTCCAACAGCGCAAGGGGGAACCCATGTCAATGGCTTACGAACAGGTTTATTAGAAGCGTTGCGTGAGTTTTGTGAGTTTCGTAGTTTATTGCCACGAGGAGTCAAACTTTCTCCTGAAGATGTCTGGGGACAATGTTGTTATGTGTTATCAGTCAAAATGCAAGATCCGCAGTTTTCAGGTCAAACTAAAGAACGACTGTCATCACGACAATGTGCTGGCTTTGTTTCTGGCGCTGTAAAAGATGCCTTTAGCCTATGGTTAAATCATCATACAGATGATGGTGAGAAAATTGCCGAGTTAGCAATAAGTAGTGCTCAGTCACGTTTGAAACAAGCTAAAAAAGTGATTCGTAAGCGTGTACAAGCAGGGCCAACATTACCGGGTAAATTATCTGATTGTTCATCACAAGATGTCACGCGGACAGAATTATTTTTAGTAGAAGGTGACTCAGCAGGCGGGAGTGCAAAGCAAGGCCGTGAGCGTGAATTTCAAGCTATCATGCCATTACGAGGTAAAATCTTAAATACATGGGAGGTTGAATCAGGGCAAGTTTTAGCCTCGCAAGAAGTACATGATATTGCGGTAGCAGTTGGTGTTGATCCCGGCTCAGAAGATCTATCAGGATTACGTTATGGCAAAGTATGTATTTTAGCGGATGCTGACTCTGATGGTGCCCACATAGCCACCTTATTATGTGCCTTATTTGTCCAGCATTTCCGTCCCTTAGTGGAAGCAGGTCATATTTGTGTGGCCATGCCGCCGCTTTACCGAATTGATGTCGGTAAACAGGTGTTTTATGCCTTAGATAATGAAGAACAACAAATTATTCTAAATAAGATTGAAAAAGAAAAGATAAAAGGTAAAGTGAGTATTCAGCGTTTCAAGGGGTTAGGCGAGATGAACCCATTACAATTGCGTGAAACAACTATGGCCGCTGATACCAGAAGATTAATAAGACTGACTATTGAAGATGGTGATGACACCATGCAGCTAATGGATAAATTGTTAGCCAAAAAACGTGCGCCCGATCGAAAAATTTGGTTGGAACAACAAGGTGACTTAGCGACCGTATGAATATGAAAAAGAGACCTTTATCATGACATCATTAATCGATGATTTAGAACAACTTCCGGTACGTGATTTTACCGAAAAGGCATACCTAGATTATTCCATGTACGTTATATTGGATCGTGCTTTACCACATGTAGGTGATGGATTGAAACCTGTTCAACGTCGCATTATTTATGCAATGTCAGAACTAGGCTTAAGCTCCACGTCGAAACATAAAAAATCAGCACGTACAGTGGGTGATGTTTTGGGTAAATATCATCCCCATGGTGACTCGGCATGTTATGAAGCGATGGTATTAATGGCTCAACCATTCTCTTATCGCCATCCCTTAGTTGATGGGCAAGGGAATTGGGGATCGATGGATGATCCCAAATCGTTTGCTGCAATGCGTTATACCGAGTCAAAACTGACGGCTTATGCCCAGACTTTATTAAGTGAATTAGGACAAGGTACAGTCGAATGGCAGCCTAATTTTGATGGCACAATGAATGAACCGACATTATTGCCAGCACGTCTGCCTAATATTTTAATGAATGGTGGTAGTGGAATTGCCGTGGGAATGGCAACCGATATTCCACCGCATAATTTGCGAGAAGTTGTTAATGCTTGTTTGAGGTTATTGAAAAAACCCAAGGCAAAACTCGAGGAATTATTAGAAGATATTCAAGGTCCTGATTTCCCCACCGGTGGCGAGATTATTTCATCACCTGAAGAGTTAATGAAAATATATGCCACGGGTCGAGGTAGTGTTAGACAACGTGGCTGTTATGTGAAAGAAGACGGTAATATTATTATTAATGCCCTACCTTATCAGGTATCAGGTGCTAAATTGATTGAGCAAATTGCAGCTCAGATGAATAATAAAAAGCTACCGATGGTGGCTGATTTACGCGATGAATCTGATCATGAAAACCCAGTCAGACTAATGATTGTGCCACGCTCAAATCGTGTCGATGTTGAAGGTCTGATGTTACACTTATTTGCCACTACGGATCTTGAGCGTAGCCATCGTGTCAATATGAACATGATTGGTTTAGATGGGCGGCCACAAGTTAAAAATTTACTTGATATGCTGCTGGAGTGGCTCACCTATCGAACCGAAACAGTACGTCGTCGTCTGCAATATCGTTTAGATAAAATCATTGATCGTTTACATGTTTTAGAAGGTTTATTAACGGCCTATCTGAACATTGATGAAGTGATTGCCATTATTCGTGGCGAAGATGAGCCAAAGCCGGTGTTGATGGAACGTTTTGCCATCAGTGATCGCCAAGCAGAAGCTATTTTGGAATTAAAATTACGCCATTTAGCTAAGTTAGAAGAAATGAAAATCCGCGGTGAGATAGAGGCACTTAGCAAAGAACAGACCTCATTAGAGGTATTGTTAGGTTCAGAAACCAAATTAAAAAACTTAATTCGTAAAGAATTGACGGCTGACGCTGATAAGTATGGTGATAATCGACGTTCTCAAATTGTACAACGCAGTCTTGCCAAAGCACTGAGTGAAACAGAATTAATGCCAACAGAGCCTTTAACTATCGTATTATCTGAAAGTGGCTGGGTACGAGCTGCAAAAGGCCATGATGTTGATCCTGAAACACTTAATTTCCGTACTGGTGACCGTTATATGTCGTCGGTCAAAGTGCGTAGTAATCAACAAATAATATTTTTGGATTCGACAGGGCGCAGTTATTCGGTTCTCGCCCATGCATTACCTTCTGCACGTGGCCAAGGTGAGCCCTTAAGTGGCCGATTCCAAACTCCCGCTGAAGCGCGATTTGTCACCGTGTTAGCTGGCAAATCAGATGCCACGATATTATTGTCTAATACCGCTGGTTATGGTTTTGTAACAACCGTAGATAATTTATTAGCTAAAAATAAGGCGGGTAAGGCTTTATTTAACTTGCCTGAAGGTGCAGAAGTATTGCCTGTACTGTGGGTGGATAATGTCGATACTGACAGTCTTGCCGTTACTACTGGCGATGGTCGTTTATTGGTGTTTGCAGCCAGTGAAATGCCTTTAATGAGCAAAGGAAAAGGTGTACGTTTAATTAATATTCCACAAGCAAGATTTACTGCTAAACAAGAATATATGTACTCCGTTACCGCCATTCCTAAAGGACGTAGTTTAACCTTGCATGCTGGCAAACGTCATTTGACATTAAAACCCACAGATTTAAAGCATTATAGTGGTGAGCGTGGTAAGCGTGGCAGTAAATTACCACGTGGTTTGCAAAAAGTGACTGATGCGGAATTAGCTAAATAAACTAGGCAATATATCCTTATGCAGGAAAAAGTATCAGATCATCACTCCGTTGCTGCTGTGATGTTAAAACAAACAAGCAGTCATCCTTGGGGAGAAGATATTTGGACCTTAGCAGGGGTGGTGCCAGGTTTATCACCGACTGAGCTATCACAACTGGAAGCTCAAGGCGAGGTCCATTTATGGCCCGATCTAACGCTGACATTATTTGTTTTACATGGCGACTCTTATTACCACAATTTAATGTCAGAACAACCTAAAATATATCTAGTGTGTAATCATAATGAAAATGATTCTACTGTGCCTAAACCATTATTAATGACGGTAGATTATGATGAAGCAGCCTCCTACATGGAGACCTCAGAGTTAGTATTCAGTGCCAATCTGCCAGCAGAATTGTGTCTGTGGTTAGAACGTTTTGTTTTAACCCATTATCAACCACAAGAGCCTAAAAAACGTCGTCGTAAAAAATGGCATGATGGGATCGCTAAACTATGACACAAAAGCTTGAAAATGAGGAGAACCTATTTTCGCGTTGGTCTCGACGTAAATTAGATAAACAAGCCAACAATCAGCCTGAGGAAGTCTCAATCAAGGTCGAAAACTCATCTGCGATTGAAGTTGAAGCCGAAGTTGAAGCCGAAGTTGAAGAAGAGCCGCCTCCAGCTATTTGGTTACAAGATGACGCCGATCCTGATCTTAAAAAAGCGGCATTATCGGACTTATTTCATCAACCTGAGTTCAATATTGTTGATAGAATGAATGAGTATGATGAGGACTTCACTCAGTTTGCCAGCTTGGGCAATATTGTCACTAGCCAAATGAAACACATGTTTAAACTAGCTGAACAAAAAACGAGATCCGTTGAACAGACTGCAACACTAGATTTGGATAATATCGCTGACCCTGAAACTGTATCTTTGGATGAGCAGACGAATCAGGTGAAGCCACAAGATAATAATAACGAGGAGAATAATATTGCATAATTCTGTGCAACTTGCAGGTGATATGGATATTATGCCTGTCGATTTGGTGGAATTTAATTCCACAGGACGACTATTGGTGGTGGGAACAGAGCAACAAGTTTCAACTATTTCAGAACACCTTAATCTGACGGATTTAGATTTAATTACCAGTAATGAAATACCGACTAAAATTGAAGGCTGGTTAGGCAAGTTTACTGTAGAAGTAGATGCAAAGACTATCTCGGTAGATTTAGTATTAGATTTGTATGAACAACCGATATTAACCACCAAGGTGCTACCTTTGGGCTATTTTGCGCCGGCTAATGATCGTCAAGCTTTAGCCGAAGCGTTACAACAATTACCTGAATTGATCGGTACATTTGATAAGCCACGTTATTTTAACTATAAATCATCTATTTGTGCCCATTCAAGGCGTCAACTCTCAGGGTGTTCTCAATGTATTGATGCCTGTCCTGCTGTTGCAATCATCAGTACCGGCGACACTGTTTCGGTTAATCCATCGTTATGTCACGGTTGTGGAAGTTGTACGACGGTCTGTCCATCTGGTGCAATGACTTATGCTCTGCCAACACTTGATCTGAGTATTAATCGTTTAAGAGTTATGCTGCAAACTTATTTTGGGTTAGAGACTGATGCCTCGTCAGATTTACCGCAGATTTTAATTCATGATCTTAGTAATGCCGTGATTCAAATTGATGCGATGGCAGAACAGTTACCTGCCCATATTATTGCCTTTTCAATTGAAGAGATTGGTGGTTTAGGTATGCCTTTTTGGTTAAGTGCATTGGCCTTAGGGGCTGGTGGAATAACCGTTTGGGATGCAGGAAGTCATAGCGACCATGATTGGTTGGAATTACAGCAAGAAATTATCAAAACCAATCAAATGTTAGTCGGAATAGGCTATCAAGATGATGTCATAAATTGGTGTGGTGACTATAATTTTAAATCCTTAAAAACACAATTATTATCAGCAAACAAGATGCCTGTAATTGAGCGAGCTAAGTTTGCTGGCGTTGATGATAAACGTCGGATGATCAGTCTGGCCTTAGATTATTTACATAAACAGGCTCCCCAAGCAGTTGAGGTTTTAGCCTTAGAAAATAATGCTGCATTTGGTGAATTGAAAATTGATACCAAGGCTTGCACCTTATGCCATTCATGTGTCTCGGTCTGTCCTGTCGGCGCAGTATTGGATGGTAACGATAAACCACAACTAAACTTTATTGAAGATCTTTGTGTGCAATGTGGTCTCTGTGAAACGGCTTGTCCTGAAGATGCCATTACACTTATCCCGCAATATCTATTTAATCGTGAACAGGCTCGTAAGGTTAGACTATTACATGAGGAGCCAATATTTAATTGCATCAGATGTAATAAAGGTTTTGCTACCAAAAAAATGATTGATACGATGACGGAAAAATTAAAAGGTCATCACATGTTTCAAGGTCCGGCATTAGAGCGCTTGAAAATGTGTGAAGATTGTCGTGTAAAAGCAATGTATGAAGATGAAAGGAGCGTCGTTTAATGGACGATGAAAATATACTTTGGCGCGCTCAAACTTATGCCTTATTAGCCAGACTTCTAGCTGCAGCCCCAGATAAAGAACTGCTCGATAATTTGGTTTCTATTGATGTTGTTGAACCAGAAAGTCCAATGGGGAAACAATGGCTTAAGTTAATTACGGCAGCAAAAAATGTCGATATATCGGTGGTTCACGATGAATACCAAAACTTATTTATAGGCGTAACACATGGTGAATTGATCCCGTATGGATCCTACTATCAAACAGGTTTTTTAATGGAAGAGCCTTTGGCGGAATTACGGGCAGACTTAGCTAAGTTAGGTTTGGAAAAACAACAGGGTACTGCCGAACCTGAAGATCATGCCGCCGCCCAGTGTGATGTCATGCGTTTACTTTTAATGGCAGAAGGTACACCGATTGTTACTGCGGAGGATTTTTTCAAACATCATTTAGATCCGTGGATGGCCCGTTTTTCTGAAGATATGCTTAAAGCAGAACAGGCAGATTTTTATCAAAGTGTTGGACAATTTTCTGCGGGGTTTATCAAACTGGAGTCAGCAATATATAGTTAATTTTGCTTGCTCAAAAGCACAATATACGACATAATTTGGGCACGAATTGCATTATAAAACCATTATAAAACAGATGGTTATTATCTAAGTGAACTTAGGAGAACAGTGTGACTGAACAGACTGTATTAGCCCGACGAGAATTTTTAACTAAACTAACTTCGGTTGTTAGTGGAACGGCAACACTTGCTGTTGCTTCTTCCTTAGCGCAAGCTTCTCCCATCCTTGATGATAAACCCACTGAAATCGTCGTTATTCCAAAAGCAAAAGGTTACCAACGTACTAAACATGTTGATACCTATTACCAACTTGCCGATTTTTAAGAAATAGCTATGAAACTAACTAAACGTGAGCCCTCTAAACAGGGACAACAAGCAGGCGTTAACCGTCGTGTTTTCTTAAAAGGTTCAGGTATTGCTGCTGGCGGTGCTGCATTTTTGAGTCTATTACCTACGGCTATGATTCAAAAAGCAGAAGCATCAGAAGGCAAACGTCATGCCTATGACGATGGTGAAATCACTAAGGTACGCAGCGTTTGTAGCCATTGTAGTGTCGGTTGTGGTGTTGTTGCTGAAGTACAAAATGGTGTATGGATTGGCCAAGAACCTAGTTTTGAACATCCGTTTAACTTAGGCTCGCATTGTGCTAAGGGTGCTTCATTGCGTGAGCATGGCCATGGTGATAAGCGACTAAAATACCCGATGAAAAAAGTAGCGGGTAAATGGCAACGCGTTTCATGGGAGCAAGCGATTGAAGAGATCGGCGATAAGATGTTGTCAATTCGCGAGCAATCAGGCCCCGACTCCGTTTATTGGTTAGGCTCAGCCAAACACAGTAATGAACAAGCTTACTTGTTCCGTAAGTTTGCGTCTTTATGGGGAACTAATAATGTTGATCATCAAGCAAGGATCTGTCATTCAACAACCGTAGCAGGTGTAGCCAATACCTGGGGTTATGGCGCAATGACCAACTCTTACAATGATATTCATAATGCAAAAGCAATATTTATCATTGGTGCAAACCCGGCTGAAGCTCACCCTGTTTCTTTGCAACATATTTTTCGTGCCAAAGAAAAAGGTGCACCGATTATTGTGGTGGATCCTCGCTTCACACGTACAGCGGCCCATGCTGATCAATTTATTAGTATCCGTCCAGGTAGTGACGTTGCATTTGTATGGGGAATGTTATGGCATATTTTCCAAAATGGCTGGGAAGACCAAGAATTTATCAATCAGCGTGTTTATGGCCTTGATGAGATCCGTAAAGAAGTGGCCAAATGGGCACCAGATGAAGTAGAACGTGTGACCGGTGCTAAACAAGCGGATGTTTTACAAGCAGCTAAAACAATGGCTGATCATCGACCTGGCACCTTTATTTGGTGTATGGGTGGGACTCAACACACAACAGGAAATAACAATACACGTGCTTACTGCATATTCCAGTTAGTACTTGGTAATATGGGGGTTTCGGGGGGAGGTACTAATATCTTCCGAGGTCATGATAATGTACAAGGCGCCACAGATCTAGGTGTATTGTCACATACTTTGCCTGGTTATTATGGCCTATCTGAAGGTGCTTGGAAACATTGGTCCAAAGTATGGGATCTTGATCACGAATGGGTTAAAAGTCGTTTCGATCAGTCAAGTTACGAACAAGAGGGTGGTAAACCCGTTAGTACTATGCATACCAAAGGTATTCCGATGTCTCGTTGGATCGATGGTGTGTTAGAAGACAAAGAAAATATCGCACAAAAGGATAATGTTCGAGCCATGGTTCTATGGGGGCATGCGCCTAATAGCCAAACACGTGGCCCAGAAATGAAAACAGCGATGGAAAAACTGGACTTAATGGTTGTCGTTGATCCCTATCCTACGGTTTCAGCCGTTATGAGTGAACGCCAAGATGGGCTTTATTTATTACCAGCGTCGACTCAATTTGAAACTTACGGTTCATTGAGTTCATCAAATCGCTCGATGCAGTGGCGCCATAAGATTATTGATCCCTTGTTTGAATCAAAACCTGATCATGTGATTATGCATAAATTTGCCACTAAATTAGGTTTTGCAGAACAATTATTTAAACACATTAAAGTGAATGGCGAAGAACCCTTAATCGAAGATATCACGCGTGAGTTTAACAAGGGTATGTGGTCAATTGGCTATACTGGCCAAACACCAGAACGAATGAAACTGCAGTCTGAAAATCTACATACGTTTGATAAAACGACCTTGAAAGCTGAAGGAGGACCTTGCGACGGTGAATATTATGGTCTACCTTGGCCTTGTTGGGGCACTGCAGAGATGAAACATCCCGGTACTCCACTGTTGTATGACACCAGTAAATCAGTCGCTGAAGGCGGCTTAACCTTCCGAGCTCGATTTGGGGTGGAACACGATGGTGATAATTTGTTGGCTGAAGGATCATTCTCTGCAGGTTCTGAAATTAAAGATGGTTATCCTGAATTTACCGCTAATATGCTCAAAAAGCTAGGTTGGTGGGATGATCTGACCACTGATGAAAAAGTGGCAGCAGAAGATAAAAATTGGAAAACAGATTTATCAGGGGGTATTCAACGTGTCGCTATTAAACATGGTTGTGCTCCATTTGGTAATGCTAAGGCGCGTGCTGTCGTTTGGGAGTTTCCAGATCCAGTTCCCATTCATCGTGAAGCTTTATATACCAACCGTCGTGATTTAGTTGAAAAATATCCAACCTATGAAGATCGCCGTAGTTTCTATCGCCTGCCTACACGTTATGGTTCGATTCAAGCACAAGACTTCAGCAAAGATTATCCACTTATTATGACCAGTGGTCGATTAGTAGAATATGAAGGGGGCGGTGAAGAAACACGCTCTAACCCATGGCTTGCTGAGTTACAGCAAGATATGTTTGTTGAGGTTCATCCAGGTGATGCCAATGATGTTGGTGTTCAACATGGCGATCAAATCTGGGTTGATGGACCAGAAGGTGGTTCAATCAAAGTAATGGCATTTGTTACACGTCGTGTTGAACGCGGTGTCGTCTTTATGCCCTTTCATTTTGGTGGTCATTATCAAGGTAAAGATTTAACAGACAAATATCCTAAAGGAACAGTACCATATGTTCTAGGTGAGTCTTGCAACACCGTGTTTACCTATGGGTATGACTCGGTAACTCAAATGCAAGAGACCAAAGTGTCTCTTTGTCGTCTCCGCGCCGTATAAGGGGTTTATGTAAATGGCTCGTATGAAATTTTTGTGTGATGAAGAACGCTGTATTGAATGTAACGCATGTGTCACTGCTTGTAAAAATGAGCATGAAGTACCATGGGGTGTTAATCGTCGTCGTGTAGTGACTATGGATGATGGTGAACCCGGAGAAAAGTCTATTTCGGTAGCATGTATGCATTGTAGTGATGCACCATGCCAGGCCGTATGCCCAGTAGATTGTTTCTACACAACGAATGATGGCGTTGTTTTACATGATAAGGATATGTGTATTGGCTGCGGTTATTGTCTCTATGCTTGTCCGTTTGGTGCACCGCAATATCCACAAGAAGGTGCTTTTGGCGCTCGCGGTAAAATGGATAAATGTACTTTCTGTGCAGGTGGCCCTGAAGAAGATCATTCTCATGAAGAGTTGGAAAAATACGGTCGAAATCGTCTAGCTGAAGGTAAATTACCTTTGTGTGCTGAGATGTGTTCGACTAAGTCATTATTAGCTGGTGATGGCGATATGGTATCGGATTTATTCCGTAACCGAGTTATACGTCGTGAAGGTGAAGCAAATACGTGGGGCTGGGCAACAGCTTACAAAGATTAATATGAAAGTTTGTTTGTTATTTATCACTTTATTTACTTTGACTGCCTGCTATGAAGATACCGATGTGATTTTACATCAATCCGGTGTTTACAAAGGTAAAATTGATCGACATACACAAACACCTGAGCAGCGCCAAGCCTTACTGGCAAAACGTTTTGGTCAGGTTCAAACGGATCGCTGATATGTCGACTACCCATTCATTAAGCAGACGAAAAAAAATGATGGCTTGGTCGGGTCTTTTCATGCTGGTAGCAATACTATTATTGCCTATGACGGGTTACATCTCGACGGGCTTTACACCCTCTGTAGATAGGGGTGAACAAGTAACAGGTCAACAAGGTAATCCACGCTCAGATTATTGGCGTATGGTTCGCGATAATAGCAAAGGCTACTCAGCGGTAAAGGGGCTTGAAAGTAACGAATTCATCCAAGGTTCAGGTCAAGTTTGGCGACAATTACGCAACGGACCGATTGCCACTTATGGCAGTTGGTTAATCGGCTTTACAGTAGCCATATTAGCAGTATTTTACCTATGGCGTGGCGAGGTTGAGCTGACACATCCACGAACGGGCCAAACGATTGAACGTTGGACTGTAAAAGAACGTCGAATGCATTGGATGACTGCTGGACTGTTTATCATTCTCGCTATTACCGGTAGTAGCCTTCTCTATGGCCGTATGGTTTTGATCCCTATTTTTGGTCATCAAGGTTTTTCTACCTATGCCGAGATAGCCAAATGGGTACATAATGTATTAGGTCCACTATTTGTGGTGGGATTAACATCCATGGTGGTCACTTGGTTTAAACTCAACTTATTTAATAAAGTTGATGTCGAGTGGTTTAAAGCCTATGGCGGTATGGTCGGTGATAAACATCCTTCAGCTGAAAAGCTTAATGGTGGTGAAAAAATGTGGTTTTGGACGCTTGCCACCGTTGGCATGGCGCTATGTTTAAGTGGCCTAGTATTAGATTTTCCTAATTTTAATCAAGAGCGTGAAATTATTCAGATCTCACATCTAATCCACGTGTTAACGGCCTTAGTATTAATTGCTTTTTCTTTTGGTCATATTTATATTGGTACGCTTGGTACCGAAGGGGCTTTAGAGGGTATGGTGACAGGTCAAGTCGATACCGCTTGGGCTGAACAGCATCACGACTTGTGGGCTAACTCAGTTATAAAAAAAGATGCTGATCCAGATTAAATAAGTTATTGATAGGCTGTGTTCTTAAGCCCATACATCTTATCGATCAATCCTAGGATAGCTAGTAATATCATCGTCATAATCTATAGCAGTGAGATGTGCTTTAAAAAAGCGTATTGTCTCATTATTGAAAACAGGGCCGTCAGGTACTCGATGATGATGTGGCAATAGATTAACAATGGCTTAAGTGATTAAAAAATAAAAATTTAACCGTTGTTTATCCAGTGTTCTACAATAATGTCTGTACAACAGCGAATGTGTTATCCGCCTACGGAAAGACTTTTATTGCCCATAAATGAATCGAGCGGTGGTTTAAGCAATGATTTTCCAAAGATAAAACATATTGTAATATTGCCCAGTGAAATGAGTCTGGGTAGTGCCAAGGCAGACTTAGTAAGATAACTATAGCCTCCGCGTCTCTGGCTAGGTATGATGAAGGGATTATTTATCAACGATTAGTTGAGACAACTTATAATAGTGAGTTGTTCCACTGATAAAATTAGGTGTGGATACCATGGATTCAGATGTAAATGAACAAGGAGTATCACGAACGGTTTTCTATATATCCGATCGTACAGGCCTGTCGTCAGAACATTATGGCAAAACTTTGTTAGCTCAATTTCCTCAGCAAGATTATCAATCGATCACCATACCTTTTGTTGATAATAGGGACAAAGCATCTATTGCTAGCAAAACAATAAAAAACGCATATAGAATTTCAGGAAAGCAACCTATTGTTTTTAGTACATTAGTGGAAGAGGATGCACAACGGATTATCAAAAGCACGGATGCTTGTATTATAAATCTATTTAATGCATTTTTAGGGCCACTAGAACAGGCTTTTGGGGAAGATTCATCTCATCTTCAAGGAAAGTATCAAGGAAGTAAGGGGATTTCTGGTAATGCTAATTACCAGAAGCGGCTTGATGCTATTGATTATTCCTTATCTCATGATGACGGTGTGCGTTATGATCAATATGATGAGGCTGACGTAATTCTAGTCGGGGTTTCTCGGAGTGGGAAAACACCTACCAGTCTCTATTTAGCAATGAACTTTTCACTCAAAGTAAGTAATTATCCATTGACGGAAGAGGACTTAGATAAAAATAAATTGCCTGATTACCTACTTAAACATAAAAAAAAGCTTGTTGCACTGACGATAAAAGTTGTACCGTTAAGTAAAATACGTAGGGCTCGTCGACCTAATAGTGCTTATTCGTCACTAGCAGTCTGCGAACGTGAAGTTAGAATTTCAGAAATAATGTTTGAACATGCAAAAATCCCTGTGTTTGAAACGACTGATACTTCTATAGAAGAAATTGCAAGTGATGTTATTCGGGCTTTGAATTTTGGCCAAGATGATAAAGTGATCTAGTTAGATTAGAATTATAAATTAATATAATAATAACGTGATATGAGAGAGGATTTTGATAATGGTTGAGTATGTAGTTGAATTAGATCAATTAAATATGGAAGATGTTGGCAGGGTAGGTGGTAAAAATGCTTCACTCGGTGAGATGTTACAAAATCTAGCACCTTTAGGTGTATCAGTTCCTGGAGGTTTTGCAACAACTGCTGACGCATATCGCGAGTTTCTTCTTCAAGATGGATTGAAAGATAGAATTGCTCAACGTTTAGAAGAGTTAGATATTACAGACATCCCCTCATTGCAGGCTACAGGCAGTGACATTCGCCGTTGGATCAACGAAGTTCCATTCCCTGTTGGCATGGAAAAGGCGATTGATCAGGCGTATGCACAATTAGAAAAAGAATACGGCTTAGAGGCAACATGGGCAGTACGTTCGTCAGCCACAGCCGAAGACTTACCCGATGCTTCATTTGCGGGACAGCAGGAAACATTCTTGAATGTATCCGGTTTAGTCAACATCAAACAATCTATTAGAGAAGTTTTTGCTTCATTATTCAATGATCGTGCGATTTCATATCGTGAACATCAAGGTTTTGAGCATGATGATGTGGCATTATCTGCAGGCATCCAAAAAATGGTACGTTCTGATATTGCTACCGCTGGTGTTGCTTTTAGTCTTGATACTGAGAGTGGCTTTCGTGATGTTGTTTTTATCACCGGTAGTTATGGTTTAGGTGAAATGGTTGTTCAAGGCGCTGTTAACCCAGATGAGTTTTATGTACATAAACAAACCCTAGCTGCAGGTCGTCCATCAGTATTACGTCGTACCTTAGGCCAAAAAGCAATCCAGATGATCTATTCTGGTGAAGCTGGTGATCCGGTTAAAACGGTTAATGTTAAGCCTGAACAAAGTGTATTATTTTGTTTGACAGATGATGAAGTAGAAACCTTGGCAAAAATGGTAGTCACTATTGAAGAGCACTATCAACGTCCAATGGACGTAGAGTGGGCAAAAGATGGAATCGATAGCAAAATTTACATCGTACAAGCTCGGCCTGAGACAGTACAAAGCCAACAAGAAAATGTAATTGAAGAATATGTGTTGAAAGAACGCAGTAAAATATTAGCCGTTGGGCGTTCAATTGGTAAAAAAATTGGTAAAGGTCGTGTTAGATTATTTAATAGTCTTGACCAAATGGACCAATTTGAAGATGGCGATGTTTTATTAACAGATATGACCGATCCTGATTGGGAACCGATCATGAAAAAATCTTCAGCTATAATTACTAATCGTGGTGGTCGTACTTGTCATGCAGCAATCATTGCGCGTGAACTTGGTGTACCGGCGGTTGTTGGCTGTGGCGATGCAACAGAATTGGTTGCTGATGGCTCAGAAGTTACTGTCTCATGTTCAGAAGGTGATGAAGGTCAAGTATATGCAGGTTTATTAGACTTCGACTATAACGTTCGAGAGTTGAACGAAATGCCAGAGATCCCTGTAAAAATAATGATGAATGTGGGTAATCCAGATCGCGCATTTACCTTTGCTCAGTTACCTAATGATGGTGTTGGTCTAGCCCGTTTAGAATTTATAATTAATAACATGGTAGGTATTCATCCTAAAGCATTAATCAATGCTGACAAGATGAGTGATGAAGTACAAAAAATAATTTATGAAAAAACCACTGCTTATGGTGATCCAGTTGAATATTATATAAGCCGCATCGTAGAAGGTGTTTCAACAATTGCAGCTTCATTTAGTCCTAAAAAAGTGATTGTTCGGTTATCTGACTTTAAATCAAATGAGTATGCAAATTTAGTCGGTGGTCCTCAATTTGAACCACATGAAGAAAATCCAATGATTGGTTTTAGAGGGGCATCTCGTTATATCTCAGATGACTTTAGAGAATGTTTTGATCTTGAATGTAAAGCAATGAAACGCGTTCGAGATGACATGGGTTTTACCAACATAGAATTAATGATTCCTTTTGTCCGCACGACAGCAGAAGCCGCCGCGGTTATTCAGATCATGAAAGAAAATGGTCTTGAACGTGGTAAAAATGGACTGCGTATTATTATGATGTGTGAATTACCGTCTAATGCCATATTGGCCGCTGATTTCTTAGAGTATTTTGATGGTTTCTCTATCGGCTCCAATGATATGACTCAATTAACTTTAGGCTTGGATCGTGATTCATCCTTAGTGGCTGATTCGTTTGATGAGCGTAACCCTGCTGTTTTAGCCATGTTGGATATGGCCATTACGGCGTGTCAAGATGCCGGTAAATATGTTGGTATTTGTGGACAAGGTCCATCTGATCATCCTGAGTTGGCAAAATGGTTATTAGATAGAGGTATTACCAGTATTTCTTTGAATCCAGATACTGTCGTTTCTACATGGCAAGATTTAGCAAACTAACACCGTTTGTTTATTGTAAGCTTGCTATAAATATCAGATAAGCTAGGTAATAACACATTAGTTTTAGTGTGTTATTACCTTATTATTTTTAATGAGATTTTGTTGCATTGGCAGCAATGCAATCTGTGATGTGCTCAAGGGATCATGCTATGGCTGATCAATAGCAATATGTGCAGTATAAAATATAGATCTAAAAGATAATAAGCAGCGAAAATTGCTTAGGCATAATGGCAATGATTCAGAGCAAAAGTTTGAGGAATAGAGACTATGCCTAAATCATTCAATATTGTGTTTGAATTTTCAAATTAAGGTATTAAACATGCCATTAACACATCATCTACTAGCGAAAAAATTTCCAGAATATAAAGAGAAAATTCATAATCTAAAAGCGAGTAATAATCCTTTTAATCGTTTATTGAAGCGTTACGAAACAATTGAAAAAAAACTTTATTGTATCGAAAGTGGTGAACAGCCAAGTAGTGATGGCTATGTAAATGCATTAGGTAAGGAACGTCTTCAATTAAAAGATGAGCGTCATTAGATAATTAAGATTAGCAGCAAATAAAAGTGTATAAGTACTAATTTTCTACATTAAGAATAGACATAAACCTATGAAATATACTGTATTACATGGGTTTTTTTTTGTCTGCTGTTGAAGTTACTAATATACTTTCCTAAATAAACAATTCATACTTCACAATAATGTCTGCGCGTGTTATTTTCGTAGGGATAACTATAAATAAAAACCCTAACGGGATCATTAACTGAAGTGTGAGAGGCGTATAAATGAGTAAGCAAGAAGTCAGTGCTTTGAAGGATGGGCGTAGGCTGAAATTGCCGAGATCTGTAGGTAAAGGCCGACAAGTTGATTCTGAAGCACTGGTTGAAGTACAGGCCTTATTAGCTGATGAGTCTCGCCAGAAAGACTTATTAATTGAACATCTCCACAAAATTCAGGATAAATACCAGCATATTTCGGCTAAACATTTGGTGGCATTAGCTCGAGAAATGAAATTGTCTAAAGCTGAAGTATATGAAGTGGCTACTTTCTACCATCATTTTGATATCATCAAAGACGATGAAGTAGCCCCTCCAGCATTAACTGTTAGGGTCTGCGAATCACTTACCTGTGAGATGTCGGGTGCACATGAGCTTATTGATTCTTTAGAGGCAGGCTTAAGCGGGGGGGTACGTGTCCAGCCAGTTCCCTGTATTGGTCGCTGTGATAAAGCGCCAGTTGCCGTGGTGGGTATGAATCCGATTGAACATGCTGATTTAGCCACGGTTACTGAGGCTGTCAATAACAAGGCAATCGAGCCCGAAAAGTTACTAGAAGCAATTGATTATGAAACCTATATTAAACAAGGTGGCTATTCGACTTATCAGCTATGCATTAATGATACTTATAATATAGATAAAGTCTTAGATGCCATGGAGGATTCTGGTCTACGTGGTCTAGGTGGTGCGGGTTTTCCTGCTGGCCGCAAGTGGCGAATTGTGCGCGATCAGCCTGCTCCAAAATTAATGGCAATCAATATTGATGAAGGTGAACCAGGTACATTCAAAGATAAATATTATTTAGATCGTGATCCCCATTGCTTTTTAGAGGGTATGTTGATTGCTGCTTGGGCAACCGATATTCATGAGATTTATATTTACTTGCGTGATGAATATGCTGCTATTAGACAGTTACTCGAAATAGAATTGGCCAAGTTAATTGCAAATCCGCCTGTAGAAAATATGCCCACCATACATCTTCGTCGTGGTGCGGGTGCTTATATTTGTGGTGAAGAATCAGCTATGATCGAATCAATAGAAGGCAAGCGCGGAATGCCAAGGCTGCGACCCCCTTATGTGGCACAAGTTGGTTTATTTGGCCGACCTACCTTAGAACACAATATGGAATCATTATATTGGGTGAGAGATATTCTAGAAAAAGGTCCGTCTTGTTTAACCGATCATGGTCGGCATGGTCGTGTTGGTTTACGTTCATTTTCTGTCAGTGGTCGTGTTAATAAACCAGGTGTTCATGTGGCACCTGCAGGGATCACTATGCGGGAACTTATTGACGAATATTGTGACGGCATGTTGGATGGGCATGAATTTTACGGTTATTTCCCCGGGGGGGCATCTGGAGGCATTCTACCGGCATCATTAGGTGATGTGCCACTTGATTTTGATACTTTGCAAGAATATGATTGTTTTATTGGTAGTGCGGCTGTTATTGTATTTTCTAATCAAGATAGTGCACGTAAACTAGCCGTTAATGCGATGAAGTTTTTTGAAGATGAATCGTGTGGACAATGCACTCCATGTCGTGTTGGTACTGCTAAAGCAGTCACCTTAATGAAACAAGATACGTGGGATACCTCATTACTAGAAGAACTTTCTGAGGTTATGGTTGATTCTTCTATTTGTGGTTTGGGGCAAGCAGCACCTAATCCAGTGCGTAGTGTCATCAAATACTTTGCCGAAGAGTTAGAAACAGGGGCGTCGAGATAATGACTATTAATTTCACTTTGAATGGCGAAGCGGTTGCTGCTGAACAGGGACAAACATTACTTGATGTTGCTAAACAACAGGGCATCGAAATTCCACACTTATGTTATTCAGAGCGCGAAGGCTCAGATGGTAACTGTCGTGCTTGTGTGGTCGAAGTTGATGGTGAACGTGTATTAGCACCATCATGTTGTCGCCAACCTGCTGAAGGGATGAATGTTCAGTCAAATAGCCAGCGTGCGGTTAAATCACAAAAAATGATATTGGAATTACTCAAATCCGATGTATCAGAAAAGCCTCATACTTTAAATTCAGAGCTCGATTACTGGGCAAGCAAGCTAGAAGTAGGTTTGCCGAGATTTGAGGCACGACGTCAGCCCCAAACAGATACATCTCATGCGGCTATTACCGTCAATATGGATGCTTGTATCCAATGTACTCGTTGTGTACGTGCTTGTCGTGAAGAGCAAAATCATGATGTAATCGGTTTGGCAATGCGTGGTACTCATACACAAATTGTGTTTGATCTTGATGATCCGATGGGTGAAAGCACCTGTGTTGCTTGTGGTGAATGTGTTGCAGCCTGTCCGACTGGTGCATTAATGCCGGCTAATGAGATCGGCCTACTAGAACCTGATCGTAAAGTTGATTCAGTTTGTCCATACTGCGGTGTTGGTTGCCAGTTGACCTACAACATTAAAGATGAAAAAATTATTTATGTGGAGGGCCGCGATGGCCCTGCTAATCATGGTCGTTTATGTGTGAAAGGTCGTTATGGCTTTGATTATGTCCATCACCCACATCGCCTAACAAAACCGTTAATTCGTCGTGACAATGCACCAAAATCTGCAGAGTTTTCGATGGATCCAACAGATGTTGATAAAATATTCCGTGAAGCAACGTGGGATGAAGCCTTGGCACTTGCTGCCGGTGGCTTTAGATCTATTCGTGACGGAAAAGGCCCAAATGCCTTAGCAGGTTTTGGTAGTGCTAAGGGGAGTAATGAAGAAGCTTATTTATTCCAGAAATTAATTAGAACAGGTTTCAAAACCAATAATGTTGATCACTGTACTCGACTTTGCCATGCTTCTTCGGTGGTCGCTTTATTAGAATGTTTAGGTTCTGGTGCTGTTTCAAACCCAGTGTCTGATGTTGATAAAGCTGAAGTTATAGTGATCATTGGTGCTAATCCAACAGTTAATCATCCGGTTGGTGCAACCTGGATGAAAAATGCCATGCGTAAGGGCACTAAATTGATTTTGATGGATCCACGTTCAACAGAATTATCACGCCAAGCGACACATCATCTAGCCTTTAAACCGGGCAGCGATGTACCGATGTTAAATGCCATGATGCATACCATCATTGAAGAAGGTTTGACTGCACCTGAGTTTATTGCTGAACGTACCGAAGGTTTCGAGGCGATGAAAGTTCATTTGAAATCTTATACGCCTGAATTGATGGAACCTATTTGTGGTATTTCTGCCGAGCAATTAAGACAAGCTGCACGATTATATGCACTATCGAAAGGATCGATTATCTTTTGGGGTATGGGTGTTTCTCAACATGTCCATGGAACAGATAATGCACGTTGTTTAATTTCATTGGCATTAATGACCGGACAAATTGGTCGTCCAGGTACAGGTTTACACCCACTTCGTGGTCAAAATAATGTGCAAGGTGCATCTGATATGGGATTGATACCGATGGTATTCCCTGATTATCAACCTGTTAATGATGAAAAAGCACATGCTTACTTTGAAGAACTTTGGGGCTGCGAGTTAGACAAACGTCCAGGTTTAACCGTTGTAGAAATTATGAATGCTATTCATGATGGTGACTTAACGGGGTTATATGTACAGGGTGAAAATCCTGCGATGTCTGATCCTGATGCTAATCATGCACGTCGTTCTTTAGCCGAACTTGAACATTTAGTAGTGCAAGATATCTTTTTGACTGAGACCGCTTATTTGGCCGACGTGATATTGCCCGCGTCTTCATTTTCTGAAAAAACAGGCACTTTTACTAATACCGACAGATTAGTGCAATTAGGTCGTAAAGCCATTGAGCCACCTGGCGAAGCAAAACAGGATCTATGGATCATCCAAGAAATAGCTAAACGTCTTGATCTCGATTGGAATTACCAAGATTCTGCCGAAGTATTTGAAGAAGTACGTAAAGCTGTACCTACAATGGCAGGAATGACTTGGGCTCGTCTTGAAGCTGAAGGCGCTATTGTTTATCCATGTCTTAAAGAGGGTGATCCTGGTGAAGCAGTCATTTTCACTGAGACATTTGAAAGAGACAATGGCCTGGGTAAATTTGTACCCGCAGACATTGTACCGCCAGCAGAGCGACCTGATGAAGAGTATCCTTTTGTTTTAATCACCGGACGGATGTTAGAGCATTGGCATACTGGTTCAATGACACGTCGTTCAAATGTACTGGATGCATTGGAACCTGAAGCGGTGGCGACTATTAACCCAATCAGTTTAGATGAAATGGGGGTAAAACCAGGTGAAATGATTACCTTATCAACGCGGCGTGGTGAAATTTCAATGATTGCTCGCTCTGATGAATCAGTGCCGACAGGTGCTGTATTTATGGCATTTTGTTATTACGAGGCTGCCGTTAATAAATTATCAAATGCAGCGTTAGATCCTGATGCTAAGATCCCTGAATTTAAATATTGTGCGGTGAAAGTTACGCCAGGAGGTAAACCATTAGAATTTCATTCTTATGGTGGTGGTCAATCTAATAATAAACTTAATTAGGATATTATCCATCAGGTTTATAATAAACTGATATCAGTTAATATCAATAACTATAAAGCATATTTTATTGTTATAACTTGTTGCTAGATAGGAAAAAATTTGAACGGTAGGGGGGCACAGAGAATAGGCTGCGTCCTCCTCATATTTAGGTGAACTTAGGCAGCTCCGCTGTCTATGTTTAGATAAGCTCACAACAAACAGATCAGAGTATGTGTATTTTCATTTTTTCGCTTATTAGTGAATAAAAACAAGCTAAATAAAGATCACCACAAAAAATACTCAATGCTGAAAGTGGTATTACATTAATCTTTAGAAATGATTTCTCTGTTGATTGTATTGGTAAACTAGTCCCGATTTTTGAATAATATTGCAATCAAACCATCTATAATAATATTAGCCTTATATTCCATTAATCATCGTCAAGGTTTGTTGACGACGAGTACTATTTATAGGAATGATGACTTTAATAGTTACGCTTATAGTCGGTTAAGTGATAGTCCAAGTAAATTATTAGAACATTATATTCAACAGTCTTTGGCCAAAAGGCAGTATGTTCTAGCGATTATTCCTAGTAGCTCTAGAGCGCATCACGATCTATTATTAGAAGTGACATTTATCGATTTTAGCTACGATCTTGTCACTAAGGGGCCAAGTTCAACCGTGGCAGTATCAATAATATTTTATCTAATTAATCCTAATGACAAAAGACTGTTAGAGGCTAAGCAATTTAGAAAAAAGGTGATCTTTGAAAAAAAGGCACAAGGAGCGACGCAGGCTATCATCCAAGCGAGTAAAATAGTGGCAAGGGATGTTGCTGATATGGCTAGCACTAAAAGTTTCATGCGTAGCTAAACAAGTCGTTTTAGGGGCCGAGTCATCAGATGAGAGTGAACAATATAAAGGCTTATCTACCATTATATACAGACAAATAAAAAGCTCGCTCTGACAATATCAGAACGAGATTTTTTAGTTGCTACTTGTTTAATATAGTTTTAGTGATTAATAATGCGGGGTAATTCTTTTGCTTGTGCTACCCAGTCATTTACTTGTGAAGCTGATGGTAGCTGACGAACAAGGTTTTTTTCTTCATTCACTTCAGCCATCTTCGCCTGAAGGTTTTCAGCATTACGTTGAGCCAACTCAGGTACTGTATCTACGCCTGCACATTCAAGTAGATCAGCATATTGGGTGCTAACACCCTTGACTCTTGCTAAATCAGCACGATTAACCCAGTTAAGTACCAGCTTTTCGCTGATACCTGTTTTTTCAGCTATTTCTTTACGGCCTTTTTTTTCACAGCAAGTTTCTAATAAACTCTCAATAGAGGTAATACCAGCAGCCGTTAGTTTTTCTGCATATGTCTTGCCGATACTTTCAATTTCAGATAATTTTGTCATTATTCTTTCCTTAGTCATATGGTTAATTATTGCTATAAATCAGCGTTTTTTTAAGAAAACCTATCATTATTACGAGTAAACTTTCTTAGTTAAAAAGTGTTGAAAACGACATTATTATTTCATAATAAGGCTTTTAAACTCACTTATAAAATAGTGTCCTTTAAAGTCGTTAATTTTCATTCATATCAAATTAAATGGCATCGATAATAATAAGAGTATAAACATTAATCATTATAAGTGCTGATATAATAATATTAACTTATTGGCTGATTTTTTAGATTAAAGGGCCAAGAATATTTAAGTGTAAAAATGCGGTATTTATATCACGCCTATTAATTTTCCTGCCGATGAAAAATAGCTAGCTAATAGTTGATCAGCTAAAGTCTTCTCCTTGGCAGTTAAAAGCTGATACTTTCTATCATAGCTCCAGCCATAAGCCTAGCGATCGTTAGTGTAAAATAGAGGCTGCCACCTACACGAACGCCTTTCAACATAAGCTCTGCTAATACAGCATTTTGTGTTTTATTAAATACACACTCTTTTAATTCTTGATCTGCTAAGGCTTATTGTTTAGGCGTAACGCCTCGCCAGTAGACAATATTATGTTTAAAACAATAATCACACCAATCGTATTGTGTCATTTGTAAACCTTCAGGAAATAGCGAGCAACCATCACTGCTAAAGGCTTTAAGAACATGACTTTATTTACATGCGATAAGCGTTAGTAGTATCAAACAGGTAATGACTAATGGTCTAGACATTTCTAGGCAAAACGTAATTGTTTTAATGATGCCACACAATATCTTTCACTAATATCAGGCGTAATAATGAGTTCAATCGTTGTCACTGATCTCAGTTGCACGTGGTATTCCTCGATTTGGCTGATAGAACCATCGGGGCTGAAATTCCATTGTTGTCGCACGATTTCTTGGCACGAATGATCCTTATCAGGCGACCAACGTAAAACGTATTCTTGTGTACGTTCAACAGCCCTTTCTTCAAAACTCAATTTTATCCATTCAAGTGACTGAGGCTGATCAAAGATTAAACGGATTATTTGTTTGCCTGAATCCAATGCGCGCCAGCCAGAAAGTCTATCCGCTAGTAGTGCTGCTTCAATAGGATGTTCAGCATCTTCTGAGCTTACCTCAACTATTGCTATTGATTCGATATTTAACCAGTTTCGTTCGGGGTATGATAGATCTTGCTGAACGGGATTGATAATTCGTTTACGCATCATAATTCCTTTAAGTTGGTGAACTAAAATGCTCACTTGTTAGACATAACATTCTAGCTAACAGCACTAAACGACTAACAGGTTGGTAGGCAGAGCAGAATGATTTTATTTTTCTGTTTTATTCGAAAACATAACTATCTATTACGGCCTATTCTAAGGTGTTCTCAGTTAACGTTAAATAAGGGCAAAAACTATCCGATTCTAGTGTTCAATAGTACTTTTGTAAAACACCGCTCGGATATTATTTGTTGTTCAGATGCTAGGTTATTATCTGTTGTTCAGATGCTAGGTTATTATCTGTGTGTATTTAAAGGTACAGTTCACTAAACTCTGAATGAGAAGACAGTATACATCTTTATCTTTGTTTGTTTCCGGGCTGAATTTATCTAAGAAAATAATGGTGTCATATCTTAAAAAATTGCTAGGTGACTCGCAATATCTATAAATTAGTCGCCTTACAGTGTGAGTTTAAGCATGATTAACAATCTGTTGTAATGACAGACACCGTGCAGTTTGGATCACCAAATGAATCATATGTGATGTAACAGCCATTGCTAGTAGGCGGACCCCTTCCTTGGATATCATAACCAACTCTAGTGTATCGATTGTCGATTACTGTGGTTAGCCCTCCAGATTCACTTAAATCAATATGATCTAACATGTTTAAAGCATCGCCTAATTCTCCCCTGCTTTCGGGACATAAATTACGCCAATCAACCTCGAATGTTCCAGCCTCAGTTTCAACAATATAGTGCACCTGACTTGGCGGGTTGGCAGAAGAAATAGATAAGCCATTTACGTATGCTTGGCTTCGAATAATACTGATTGTTGATCGCATAGCACCTTCAATACCTTTAAGCGTGGCCACACGAGCCGAACTAGAAATATTTGCAAATCTTGGTAAGGTAAGGGCAGCTAAAATGCCCATAATCAGGATAACTAAAACCAACTCAATCAGGGTGACCCCGGCTTGCTGACTAGTTTGAGCTGCTGAAATTGATTTCATGAACTTCCTCGTTATTTGCTTTACTTTTACTCAGGCCCATTTTACGCAAAAAAGCGGTGCATTGTTGTTATGTAAGCAATTATTATGTTCGGTCTAGTTTATCAACATCATGATCAATAGCATCATGCCACTTAGCCTTAGCTATTTTGATAACTCACTTTCCTTCGACAAAGGTACTACAAAGTACAATATCAGGTTCGAGTACTTGAATAGTTGAAAAGCTCTCTTGCCAATTATTTGTATTTTGGCGATCATTTTGTCGCTGTACAAGGGACAATAGGTGTGGAATTTTTGTAAGATCAAACTAGCTTATATTCTGTAGAAAAAAGTGAAACCAACGGAAGCCTCTTAATATAAAACGTTAGTGATTAAATTCAACATAAAATCTAAGATGGCCAAGTGCTGCAACATGATGAAGGGCTAACGGCTCTCCTACACCGTGACGTACCTTACTGAGTGTGACTACTTTTCGTTCTGACTCAAGGAGAGTGTGTTCCAAGCGAGCTTCAATGATAACAATTTTAGCCCAAACCCCTTGCTTAGTTTGATGATTTTTCTGCAGATTAGCAGGTATCGTTGTTTCGGTGAATTCTGGGTTTTTTTATATGGCAGCACATGATTGGGTAATTCTTTCATTTGAGTGCTGCTTTCTAAGGTGTTATGAACGGCAATAATCAACGGGCACTAGTAATTATTACCTGGACTAATTTGCTAGCCTTATCGTGACTTATTCGCTTTATAATTATAATAAGTATTTGATGGCTGTTGGTTGTGATCATTCTTTATTAAACAAAATCAGCGAGTTTAATTATCAAAAACTTCCGCATTTTTCTGTCAAGTCTATCACGAAAATAAACATGATTTGCTGATAAACAAAGGCTGAAATTTATAATTAGATAAAAACGTATTGACCAAACAATAAATATTCTCTATATTTTCTTCTTAATATGTTCTTATCAATGTGCGAGGAAAGAAAATGTTAACCGATCGTCAACAAGACACTTACAATTTTATTGTTAATTATTTTGAAGAAAATCAACGTGCGCCTTTGTTATCTGAAGTAGCCCATGGCATTGGTTTATCTTCTCAAGGCTCGGTTCATAACTATATTCAAGCACTGGTTAATGAAGGCCTGATTGAACGTATCGTTGGTAAATCTCGGGGCTTACGATTAGTGCAACAACATAGTGAACCAGAAAGGCTTTCTGTAATCTTACCTTTATTAGGTCGTGTCGCGGCGGGCCGATTAATCGAAGCTGTGCCTGATGAATCTGAAATAGATTTAGGTGAGATGTTTAGTGGTAGTGGTCGTTTTGTATTGAAAGTAAATGGTGACTCGATGATCGATAAAGCAATTATGTCAGGTGATTATGTGGTGCTACAAGAGCAGCGTACAGCAAATAATGGTGATATTGTGTTGGCATTGGTTGATTTTCATGATGCAACCTTAAAAACATTACTTATTAATAATGATGGCACGGTGACCTTACAGCCGGCTAATGTTGAGTATGAGCCGGTCACATTACCTGCTGAACGAGTGATGATTCAAGGCGTGGTAGTTGGACAACTCCGTACCTATTCCTAACGTCTTTTCACGCGTCTTAATGTAAGTGGAAAAAGGATTAACTCCAGTGGTAGGAGAAATACGACCATGGCAAAGATGTATTATCCTTATCGATATGAATTGTTTTTTTGCACAAATAGAACAACAAGATAATCCCTTCTGGCGTAATCGACCTGTTGCCGTTACAAATGGCATGCAAGGCACTACCATTATTACTTCTAGTTATGAAGCGAGAAGTTATGGCATCAAAACAGGCATGCGTCTCAAGGAAGCACGGCAACTCTGTCCTGAGCTTATTCAAGCAGCCTCACGGCCCTATCGTTATGCAGAAATATCGACCGATATTATGGCTGCATTACAAAGTATTACGCCTGATTTAGAGGTTTATTCAGTTGATGAAGCCTTTCTGGATGTCACTCATTGCCAAAGTCTATTAGGCACACCCTCAGAGATAGGGAAATTAGTTAAACAGACAGTAAGCGAGGTTTCAGGCTTAACCTGCAGTGTAGGTGTTAGTGGTGACAAAACTACTGCCAAATATGTAGCCAAGCTTCATAAACCAGATGGACTTACGGTAATTGAACCTTGGCTTGCCGAAGAAACCTTAGCCCCATTAGTGGTGACTGAGCTGAGTGGGATCAGTACTGGTACTGCACGATTTTTAGCTGGATATGGTGTGACACACTGTGGTGATATGAAACATATTCCGATTAGCATTCCTGCTCAACGTTTTGGTAACTTAGGCCGACGATTATGGTTAATGGCACAAGGTAGAGATCCTGATCGTGTGCAAGTTAATGTCAAACCACCAAAAACAATAGGCCACGGTAAAGTAATGCCGCCACAAACAAACGATTTAACAACTATCCTGACTTATTTTCAGCATATGAGTGAGAAAGTCGCCGCCAGACTTAGAAAACATAAATTTAAAGCCAGTCATTTTTATATTGGACTTAAAACAGAGCAGGGCTGGTTACAAACAAAGACCAAGTTAAGTCTGGCGACTGATGATGGACAAACCTTATTTACTCAATGCCGGCAGTTCACTATCAATAATTGGCAAGGCCAGGGTGTATGGCAAGTGCAAGTGACCGCACTTAATCCTGAGAATGAACAACAAGGTGATTTATTTGCAGAAACAGATCATCATCAACAACGTGGAAATCTTAATCAGGCCATAGATGAGATTAATCAACGTTATGGTGAATTTACCGTGGCACCGAGCAGATTAATCGGTCGTAGTGCCATGCCTAACGTAATTGCTCCTTCTTGGAAACCATCTGGGCATAGGAAAACTATCTAATGTGTGGTGGTGTGTATTTTGAACATCAGGGCAATATCCTAAGACAGTATTTTCCTAATCCAAAAGCGGTGCTACCTGTGAAAAAAAAAGACGGTAGTTTGATATTAATGTCGTGGGGAAGGCGGCAAAGTCAGATCGGAAACCTACCGATGGGGGGATGGGCACGACTAGATTCTATTTATAGTGGCCGTTGGGATAAATATTTCCCTCAACCGCTTAAAATACCTGTGCTCAGCTTTATGGAAAAAGACTTTGAGGGTAATAGTCATTGGTATGACTTAAATAAAGGGCAGTTCCTACAAGGCCTACTGGCCAGAGATAATAATGAACAACGGCTATATGTGGTGACTATTGAGCCTGAAATAGAAGATGCCCATATACATAATCGCTGGCCAAGAGTTATTCAGGCCGGTGAAAAAAGTCTAATAATCAGAAGCTATTGATGACTGTTTTAAAAGGCGATTATGTTTGACTGATGCAGCTCTGTCATTATTCAGCTACATCAACCTTAATAGGCTTGATTATTTAATGAATGTTGCTACGATTGTACGATGATAATTAAGGAGTAAATAATGGAAACGTGGTATTCACTAGAAATGGCCGATGGTCATACAGCGAAAACAACAATGCAAGGTGTTATGGATGCATTTATGCCCAAGTATGTCGGATCAGGCCGGCCATTAGATATGGCTATATTTTCTAGCCATAATACAGAGCTCACTATGTGGACCTTGTATTTTTCGCCAAAAGCAGCCAGTTTAGCGATGCGATTTGGCGCGAGTCCCTGTAGCAATGAGTTTGTTGACCTTGATTTGGCATTATTAGTCGGTGATGAAAGAAGTATGACTATTCTATTTCCTGATACTGAAACAAGCTTAGATAGTTAGATCTAAATATTGATAGCAATATCAATCAGAAAAAATGATAAAGAATGCTTTGAAGTGATGGTGAAGCTAAGTCAATAATGCTCTCATTAAACCCTAACACCAACCGATATTAGGGATTTTTATACCCTAGCATTATCCAACTGATGGGTTCGTTGTCTAACAAAGATCAATGTTCGACGATAGCTTTGCCGTGATCATGTATTTCGATCAAACTTGAATGTAAAGCTCTAATGGCTTTTTCATAATCACCAGGATTGACAAAAAACTGCATTTCCACCTGACGAATATTTTGATGGATGGCTTCAATATTGATGCTTTGGCTAAACATGGTCTCTACTGACTTTGCTAATAAACCTTTGATCCGCATATCACTGCCCATCACCGAAGCGAGTGACACTTTACTTGTATTAAGGATGGCAGTCGGCAGTTGCTGCTTTAATTGTTCTGCTAGCCGTTTAGCTTTTTTAAGCGATGTATTCAAGAAAACAGTGATGGTATTAGCATTAAAATCTTTGGTAATGACCTGACACTTTAAACGAGCCGACATATCAATAATCACTTTTTCATAAGTACCTTGCTGGCCCATCATTTCTTGGTCAAACACTTCAAGTGCAATTAAATTTTTCATACCGGCGATGATTTCTACTTGAGGTGACTCGCTAACATAGTCATCAGTAATCAGTGTACCGTGATGTTCTGGTTCAAAAGCATTTTTAATCCGCAGTGCAATTTTAGCCTGACGTAGACCTTTTGCCGCATGTGGATGAATGGCTTCCATACCTAGATTTGCTAACTGATCGGCAATGTCGTAATTGGTTTTGCCAATAGGAATAGCCTGCTCCTCGCCGACAAGTCGAGGATCTGCGCTACTAAGATGATATTCTTTATGGATGACCGCTTCAGTCGCAGTCAAAAGGACTGCAATGCGGCTAAAGGTCATCTCACTGTAGCCGCGATCAAAGGTATCCATCAGATTTTCACGGCAGTGAGCATAACCTGTCACTATAGGTAATACTTTATCAAAGTCAATGCCATTGAGATGCTGAATAATGACCTCATCTAAGGGCTGTTTTTCTTCACTACCCCAACCCGTTAAGTCAATAAAACAACTATTAATGCCTTCATTTTTGAGTAATTGACTTAAATTCCAAGCACTGTGTGCCTCACCAATGCTCGCCAATAGTTCACGTACCGTCAATAAATGATCATCTAGTGAAAAATGACCATGACTACATAATGTTTGAAGATGATTTAACAGTTGTTTGGTCTTGGCGATGCGGTCATTGATAAAGTTATTTGCTAACACCAGTTGCTGCGGCTCACTAAATAGTGCTTGGTTGATTTGAGTTAGTTTTAGGCCAAGATCTTGAAAAGCGAGTAACCAATCATTTTTACTGTCATTGTGTGCAAACAGTCCATATACGCCTGGCTGTCCGTTTTTTTTCTTTTCCAACAGATCATCAGTAATACCGCTATAGGCAGAAACTACTAGTATGCGCTGATAAGGATTCTTTAAATAGAGAACAATATTATCTCTAACGGCGGGGTAGTTACTCATTGAGGTACCGCCGATTTTTTCTATACTTAACTTTCTATTTTGAATATTTGACATGCTGTTGCAGTATTTATCCCTAGTTTGGTATTTAAACATGGGCAATCTCGGCCCGTCTTAAACACAATTAATCGATATCAGAAGGTGTTTAGTCTGTTTCTGCTAACTCATAGGAGCCATCTTTATCATGTGTTTCACGGCCAGTAACGGGTGGGTTAAAGACACAAACCATACGCATACCAACGCCTTTATTAGCACGTAGTGTATGTTGGTCATTATTATTCAACGCATACACAGTACCTTCGCGGATAGGGTGAACCTTACCATTTTTCTTTTCAATGATTTCGCCTTGACCTTCAATGCAATATACCGCTTCAAGGTGGTTTTTATACCAGAGTTGCAGATCTTCACCTGCTTTGATCAGCGTATCGTGCATTGAAAACCCCATACCATCACTGGCCAGTAATAAACGACGGCTATTCCATTGTGCAGCATCTACATCTGCAGCAGTGCCAATGACATCATCATAGAGATTTTTAACAATCATTAGGCAAGATCCTCAGTTTTGTTAGCTGAATCTTGCAATACTTTGACAATCGCATTTTCTAAAATATCAAAACCTTCGTTGATCAATTCTTTAGTAATGATCAGGGCTCCTAAGAATTTAATAACATCGCCAGCAGCGCCAGCCGTTTCAATGATAAGACCGTCAGTAAATGCTTGTGTACAGATAGCTGAAGTTACGCCAGGATCTTTGAATTCAGCTCCCCAAATCATGCCGTGACCACGGATCTCACGTACGTGTTCTGCAAAACGTAATGCCAAATTCTGCATACGCTGCTCAACTAGTTTCGCTTTACCTTTAATTTCTTTTGAGAAGGCATCATCCGACCAATAAGTATCAATAGCAACTGTGGCAGCTACAAAGGCAAGGTTATAGCCACGGAAGGTACCTGAATGCTCACCTGGACTCCACTTATCAAGTTCTGGCTTGAGCAGCACCATTGCCATAGGAAGGCCACCACCGATTGATTTTGAAAGGGTGACGATATCAGGTTTGATACCTGCTCTTTCAAAACTAAAGAAGTTACCTGAACGGCCATTACCTACTTGAATATCATCAACAACCATTAAAATTTCAAAGTCATCACAAATTTGACGTAAATCTTTCAACCACTGCTCAGCAGCTACATTTATGCCGCCTTCGGCTTGAATTGTTTCAAGTACGATAGCTGCAGGCAGTTCAGTACCACTGGAGTCATCACTTAAAATTTTTCTTATATAAGCGATGGTGTCTACTTTATCACCTAAATAATTATAGAAAGGTATTTGAGTTGTATAAGCTGGTACACCATAACTTTCATCGTGGTAATAACTGTTACCGGTGATACTTAAAGAGCCTAATGACATACCATGAAAGCCGTTGGTAAATGACATGATTTGCTTACGGCCTTTGACCTTACGAGAAATCTTCAGCGCTGTTTCAATGGCATTTGTGCCTGTAGGGCCTACAAACTGCAGCTTGTAGTCAAGATCGCGAGGTTTAAGAATGGTGTAAATAAAACTTTCCATAAATTTGCGTTTAGCCACTGTACCCATATCCAAAGCATGGCCGATGCCATCATTATTCATATAGTTGATGATAGCTTCATTTATTTTGGGATTGTTGTGACCGTAGTTTAAGGCACCTGCGCCAGCAAAAAAGTCAATATAACGTTTGCCTGATTCGTCCCAAATTTCAGCCATTTTAGCTTTTTCGAAAGTAGTTGGAAATGAACGGATATAACCCCGTACTTCAGATTCGTATTGGTTAAATATTGATAATGACATGTTATATACCGCTAAAAAGATAAGGAATTAGTTTTGTATTGCTGGCAACGTTAAGAATATAGAGGTCTTCTGCCTCGTGATTCTCATCACCAAAATGGCTTTCGTTAATAAAGGGCAAGGTTTGCAATATCAGTCCATGCGTTTTAGCAAATGAACTAAACAAACCTTGTGATGCTTTATTGGATGGGCTGATAGTACAGGTGAGCTCTGTCATTACAGAGTCACTAGATTGGTTTTTAAGTAGAGCAAGTAGCATTGCTTTAGCTAGACCACGACCTCGCGCACTTTTAGCAATAGCAACCTGCCATACAAAAAGAGATTGAGGTTTGTCTGGTTGATAATAAGCAGATAAAAAGCCAATGGTGATGTTCTCCTGCTCAACAACGATGCAGGTATCTGAAAAATGCGAAGCTTGTAAAAAATACAGATAGCTCGAATTTAAATCTAATGGTGGGCAGGACTTGATCAGCTGATAAATAGCATGACCATCGCTGAGTTTGGGTTTGCGAAAAGTGAGATCGCTAGGCGAGTTTTGGATTAGGTGTTCCATAATTTAAGATGCAATTCTTTATATAAGTGATGGTTAAAAATTAAACCAATCTTAGCCAGTAACAGCAGGATATAACTGAAAATGAGAGCAGTGAATTATGGCGAGCAACAATCTACACCTAATCACCCTTACTAGGTGGCTGAGTGTAGTCATACGAGTGATTCCTCAGCAGTGATCCTGTGGATTAGATTCAACCAAAAAGATCGCAGGGAATTAAGGGGGATTGATAATACAAAAAATACTAAAAAAAAGATAAAACAAACCTTTATAGACCTAAACAATTACAACATAGTATAACAAAAAAATATTTATTTATCAATGTGTTAGCTTTTCACTGTCTAATAAAGAAGTATAAGTCCCTGTTTTTTATGAAGCTTTTTAAGGATCATGTTTTAACTGTGTTGAACGCAAAATGGTGCGTAAAATTACTCATATAATATCTAAAACAGTGGGTCATTAAAGCGATGTAAGCAGATCAAAAAAAAGCGTGAATGACCCATATTTTGATTAGGTAATTCACGCTTCAGTACTATTTATGTTTTAACTTTATGACTACAATTTAAATTAATATGAGCCAGTTTTAGATGATTACCACTTCAACTGAAAGCGAGAATAATAGCTTGTATCTAAGCTTTTTCGCCCGATTGCTGGCAGGCTTTTATAGTCATTACGTAGTCCAAATCGTAAATTCCAGTATTGTGATAAGCCCAGCGGAATGTTGATGCCTGAATCATGGGTCAATAGGTAGTCACCAAAATCATTAATAGCGGGTGTGTAGGTTAAGTTATTGGTCATGTCAGCCCAATCAACAAATTGCCAAGCATGCGCTAAACCAAAGTCTAGTGTTGGTGAGTCTTGCGTGCTGCCATCAGTAAAACTTTCGTAGCGATAACCTAAACCTGTACGTAACTCAAGTGAATGTGTTTCTTCTTTAAAAACACGATAATTTAAACCTGCGCCCACTAAAGTACGCAGTTCAATATTTTCAAAGTCATCACGCTCAACTTCACCACGGACATACCAGCCCCAAGGATCGGTAAAATAAGCAGTGTATTCTGAACCAAATATAATTTCGTTTGCCGTATCAATTCCAGCTTGACTTTCCTTATCTAAAGAAGCGTAAAATTTCAAGGTGTCGACTGTACTTTTGAGTGTTGCCCCTAAGGTCACACTAGCACCAAACTGGTCGGAGTTACCTTGTCTACCGACAATATCAAGACCGGCCTGATAAGACCATTTCCGTTTTAAGGCTTCACGTTCTTTCTCAGATCGTATCTGTTGTGGATCACTATCTTGTGGTTGCCAACTTTCAGCAATTGATAGCGCTCTAGTGGTCATTGTGAGATCTTGGCCAGTAATAACTAATTGGCCATCACCAGTATGATGAACTTGACCTTTTACTGTGGTGCCACTTTTTAGACGAACAAAGACTGCTTTTTCGGTATCAAATCCTTTTATTTTATCTCGCTGAATCGTTAAATCACCAGCATAGGCTGTTGATAGTGTAATACTTGTTTCGGAAATAGACGTTATTTTTCCAGTTAATATGCCGCCATCCAATGTTTCTATGTGATCAATTGCATAGGCAGGAGTAGATATCATCCAAAAACAGATGATAGCAGATAGTATTTTTTTCATGAAAATAGAAATCCTTTCTTAAAATGACGTCTAATAAAAGACATTTAAATATGAGTGATGATTGAAATACTAGGATCTGATAAGCCAATAAAAATCGAAAACAAATCTATTGCTTAGACAATAATTAGTTGATTTAATCAAGCCTAGTAGGCAGGGAATTGATCTAATACGCTAGCTACCAACATGCTTATAGGAATAGCAGCCTTGTAATCTCGGGCACGATTTTAATATAGAGATTAAATGATTTGTAGCATTCAATGAATTGTTGTTAAGCCTGGACTAATAGAATTAGTTGTTCCGACCTATTATTCGCTTGATAACACTATAAATTCGCTATTGAGCTAGCAATGAAAAAAAGCAAGCTGGCCATGATGACCAGATTGCCTTGTTTTGGTAGTTTTGCTATTAACTATGAAGTCATTTTTCGATACTTAATACGCTCTGGCTGATGATCTTTGCCAAAACGCTTTCGGTAATCTTCAGCGTATTCGGTATAGTTACCTTCAAAGAACACTACGTTAGATTGCCCTTCATAGGCGATCATATGGGTACAGACACGATCTAAAAACCAGCGATCATGCGATATAACAACGGCTGAACCCGGGAAGGCTAAAATCGCCTCTTCAAGTGCGCGCAAGGTTTCAATATCAAGATCATTAGTTGGCTCATCCAGTAGCAATACATTACCACCTTCTTTTAACAACTTGGCCATATGCAAGCGATTGCGTTCACCACCTGAGAGATCTTTTACAAATTTTTGTTGGTCAGAGCCTTTAAAGTTAAAACGACCACAATAGGCACGTGAAGGGGTTTGATAGGTACCGACTGTAATAGTCTCGTTACCTTCTGAAATTTCTTCAAATACAGTATTTTTGCCATTAAGATCGCGCGATTGATCTACATAAGCTAATTGGACTGTACTGCCTAATTCTATCGAACCTGAATCAGGCTGCTCCTGACCTGCAATCATACGGAACAGGGTAGATTTACCGGCTCCATTTGGGCCGATAATGCCAACAATTGCACCAGCAGGAATGGATAATGTCAGATTTTCAAGCAATAATTTGTCACCATAAGACTTAGTGACATTGTTTATTTCGATAACTTTGTCACCTAAACGTGGGCCAGGTGGAATGTAGATTTCTTGGGTTTCATTGCGCTTTTGGAATTCACGTGAGTTCATTTCTTCAAATGACTTTAAGCGTGATTTTGATTTGGACTGGCGGCCTTTAGCGCCTTGTCGTACCCATTCTAATTCAGCTTTTATGGCTTTATTATGTGATGCTTCTGCTTTTGCTTCTTGTTGTAGACGTGCATCTTTTTGCTCTAACCAAGCTGAATAATTACCTTCATAGGGGATCCCGCGACCACGATCTAATTCTAAAATCCACCCTGCAGCATTGTCTAAGAAATAACGGTCATGTGTAATAGCAACTACTGTACCGGGGAAATCTTGTAGAAAACGTTCAATCCAAGCAATTGATTCAGCATCAAGATGGTTGGTGGGCTCATCCAGTAATAACATATCTGGATTATCGAGCAATAAACGACATAGTGCGACACGACGACGCTCACCTCCTGATAGTACTGCCACACTGGCATCCCATGCGGGCAAACGCAAAGCATCAGCAGCACGTTCCAAGGCGTTGTCTAAATTATGGCCATCTTTGGCTTGAATTAAGTCTTCTAACTTAGCTTGTTTTGCTGCCAAAGCATCAAAATCAGCATCGGGTTCGGCATAAGCAACATAGATAGCTTCTAAGTCCTCCATGGCTTTTTTGACATCAGAAACAGATTCTTCAACAATTTGTCTAACCGTTTTTGTGTCATCAAGTTCGGGTTCTTGTGGCAGATAACCGACCTTGATATTAGGCATGGGTATGGCTTCACCTATATAGTCCTTATCAACACCGGCCATGATTCGAAGTAAGGTAGATTTACCCGAGCCATTTAAGCCCAGCATACCAATTTTTGCACCAGGGAAAAATGACAAGGAAATGTCTTTAAGAATTTCACGTTTTGGCGGGACAATTTTGCCAACGCGATTCATGCTGTAAACGTACTGAGCCATTAATGCATCTCAATGAATTAAAAAGATAGATTTTACGCGTGATCAGCCTATTTGGCTAATCGGTATAACAATTTTATATTGTCATTATATTCAGTATAATGAGGTGGAATTATAGTAGAAAACTGAGCTCTAGTAATAAGGTGTTTTAATGACTATATTTAATGATAATGGTTACCAGTTATTGATATTGAGGCATGGCAAAGCATCTACCGATCAAGCATGCCAAGATTTTGATCGCCTACTTAGCCAGAAAGGGATAGAGCAGGCGGAACAGATAGGAAAATGGATGATGGCCCAGGCTCTTAAACCTGACTGGCTAATAACGTCACCGGCTAAGCGGGCTTTAATGACAGCTGATATTGTCAGTAAAATGTTAAATATTGCCTCACAAAATACTCATGTAAATAGCGATGTTTATGAGGCTGATCTTGATGGTTTATTTAAAGTGTTGGCAAGCTGTTCTCCTAACAATCATAAAATATTGCTGATTGGCCACAATCCGTTATTAGAATACTTGATTGAATTTTTACTGCCAGAAGCCATAAGTAAAGAGCAGAAGAATGATCTTCGAATGTTGCCAGCAACACTGGTTCATATTGAAATGAATGTGGACTGGACACATCTTGAACGCCACTGTGCCCAATTGATATCAATTACACACGGTAAGTTTTTGCACTGAACAAGAGTGAGCAATAAAAAATGTATGTTTAAGCTTATACTGCCAACTATTATAAGTGCAGTACTCACGCCTATAAATGACAAGGGATAACATGATAAAAGCATTGGTTTTAGGTGCAAGTGGCGCTACTGGTCAGTTACTTGTAACCAGCTTACTTCACAAAGGTATTGAGGTTATCGCTATTGTTCGAGATGCCCATTCACTCGCCAACAGAAACGGCAGTGATCTACCAAACTTACAAATTGTTGAAGCTAATATCGCCGAACTATCTGAAAATGACTTAGCTTATTACCTGAAAGAATGTGAGCTAGTATTTTCTTGTCTAGGTCATAATTTAACCTTTAAAGGTATGTTTGGTCATCCTAGAAGATTAGTGAAAGATGCGATTGAAAAAGTGGCACAAACCGTTAAATCTATCAATAACCATCACAAAATTAAATTTATTCTAATGAATACGACAGGCAATAGTAATCGAGACATTCCAGAAAAACCGCCTTATTCTCAGAGAATTGTTATTTCGCTGTTGCGCTTATTGCTGCCTCCTCATGTGGATAATGAAGATGCGGCCGATTATCTTCGTGTTCAAGTTGGACAAAAAAACGATAAGATTGAATGGGTAACAGTGCGCCCTGATGGGCTTGTAAACGAACAGCAAGTTAGCCCATACGATATAAACACTTCCCCCATTAGAAACGTAATATTTAATGCAGGCTCAACCAGTCGAATTAATGTAGCTGATTTCATGTCCGAACTAGCTGTTAACCAAACCCTATGGGATAAATGGCAAGGTAAAATGCCTGTTATTTATAATCAGTTATAAATAATCCACTCGTTTAAATTTTTGGAATGCGTATAAAGTAACTAGGCTTAGCAAGTTAATATGGTATTCATATCGTCAAAAGCGGTTATTAATTCAGGCAATAGTGTATGTGCAGGTGCACTATTGCCTGATTGGTAACTGATCCGGATATCACTTGCCAATTTATGAGTTGACTCATGAGCTTGCACCAATTTGTTAAGAATATGTTCATCAAATTGCATATCTTGAAGAGCCCTCTTTATCCATATTCCACAGTGACAGTGTTTTTGATTAGATATTGGCCAATCAAGTGCATTATTTAGACCTACGTTAATATTTATTACAAACTGGTCTTTCCAATGGTTTGTCACTAACTGAAATAATTTAATTTTTTTGTCTTTTTCTGTTTGATGACGCTGACCACACAAGATCCATTGCTCGTTTGATTGATATGCGTTCAGCCAATCATAAATATCCTTAGCTGGCATGGGTTTAGCTATACCATAACCCTGAGCACTTATACAGCCCATTAAGATAAGCGCTATGCCATGCTCTGTTGACTCAACACCTTCAGCAATAACCTGACGATTAAAGGCATTAGCAAGACCAATAATGCCATCTATTATCGCGGAATTACCAGGATCACCTAAAATATTTCTGACAAAGCTTCGATCTATTTTAATCGTATCAGCAGATAAATTTTTAAGGTGAGTTAGTGATGAATAACCGGTACCAAAATCATCTAAAGCGACTTTAATGCCGAGGTTATCTTGACAGCTTTCAATAATACGGCTGATGGTATTAATGTCACTTAGAGCGCTACTCTCAAGGATTTCTAACTGTACCTTTTGAGAATTTATAGTGGGGTATAAAGCAAGTGTTGCATCAAGCTTTTGGTAAAAAGAGTCCGATAAGATGTGATGTGATGAGATGTTGATACTCACTTCAAGTTCTATACCTTGTTGAGTCCACTTTTCAAGCTGCTGTAATGCTTCATTGATAACCCAGTTCCCTATTCTTATGTCTAAATCGTTACTATCGATTAGGGGTAAAAATTGGAGTGGCGGAATTAAGCCTCTTTGAGGATGAATCCAACGAATTAATGCCTCAACACCATAGACAGTGCCCGTTGTCATATCTACTTTAGGTTGGTAATAAAGCGCAAACTCATTATTAACGAGTGCTTGAACAATTTCTTGTTGTTTATTGTGTTTAAGGTCATTTTGTTGGTCACTACTGTGGTTCGCTATAATATAGCGGTTTCTACCTGCTAATTTTGCCTGATACATCGCTTGGTCAGCATACCTCATTAAGGTATCAATACCGACATCTTCAGCCGGGTATAAGGTAATTCCACTTGAAGCACTGATTTAAATAGTATGATTTTCTATATGAAACGGGGTTGATAAATTTGTATGTATACGTTTGGCTAGGCTATGACATTCAGCAGTACTGTTGATATCGCCTAATAAAAGTGCAAATTCATCGCCGCCCTGTCGAGAAACGGTATCTTCATCACGTATTGTTGCTTTGATGCGCTTAGCCACTTCTACTAATAATTTGTCACCTATATTGTGACCAAAACTATCATTGACGGGTTTAAATTTATCTAGATCCAAGAATATAATGGCTAATTGAGTACCTGTTCGTTTACTGTGAGATATTGCCTGCTTAAAACGGTCATTAAAAAGAACTCTGTTAGGTAGGCCCGTCAGTTCATCATAATGTGCCATTAGGTTGAGTTTTTCTTGTTGCTGTTTGGTCTCAGTTATATCGGCAAAGATACCCACATAGTTTATTATGTCATTGTGTGCATTTTTTAATGAGGTAATTGATAGGAATTCGGCATAAGTTTCTCCCGTTTTTTTTCTGTTCCAGAGCTCACCTTGCCAATATCCCTTCTGGTGAAGCGAGCCCCACATTTTTTTATAAACCTCTGGTGTGTGTCTACTTGCACTTAGTGCACTATAAGTATCACCCATTACGTCTTCAGGATCGTAGCCAGTAATAGTTGTAAAAGCAGGATTAGCATCAACAACCACGCCTTTTGCATTAGTAATGGTGATACCTTCTAATGTACTGCTAAAAACCCGCGTTGATAACTGATGTTGCTCACGAAGCAGGTTTTGTTCAATAATGAGGGAGGTTAATTTAGCAGAAAATTCAAGGGACTGAATATCTTCATCCGTGGGTATTTGAGCTTCGGCATGGTAGATAATAAATAGGCCTAAGAATTTATTATCTCTTCCAAATAACGGTTCGGACCAGCAAGAACCAATCTTTGCAAATGAAGCTATTTCCTTGTATTTTAGCCACTTTGAATCAGTGGTTATATCCACAGCGATATTACGGATCTCTGAGAATATTGCTTGAGGCTCATTACTCTGGATTTGGAGCTTATCAATAGAAGCTGTATAAGATTTTGGTAAGCTGGGCGCTGATGCAGTCACTAAGTATTGCTCAGAACGGTCTAAGAGTAAAATACTACAGCGAGAAAAAGGGTCTTCTAGCTCAATTCTTTTTATCAGGGACTCGAAGATATCATTTAAAGGGTTGCCATTCATTAACTGCGTCATGACTTGGTTCTGAGTACACTGGCGAAGTTCTACTTGCTTAATGTCAGTGATATCTTGCAGGTTTTCTAAAGCACCAATTAAAGTATTATCAACTTCGTCATATATAGGCTCTGCATCGAAGGTAAGATAGCGTCTTTTACCATTCATCTTCTCAAACCAGTTTTCAGCATGTAAACCTTGGCTGAATTTTGATTGTCCACTGACAAGGTAATGGTCTTTAGCTTGCTCTTTATTATTAAGAATAATATTAGCTAGGCAAGGGCGAGCAGAACTATAAAAGCCTTTCCACGCATCTCTAGTACCAATTATTTCACGGGCAGTGATACCTGTTAACAATTCACATGCTTTGTTCCATGCTATAACTTTGTGCTCGATGTCGATGACAAAAGTAGGCACCGTAAGTGAATCAACAACAGTCTTAAAATTGTGCCTCATTGTCTACTTCCTTATAGATTAAACTGGCTGATAACAAGTATAGATTTAGATATTCAGGATGAAACTTTCTGAACTTTCTGAATTGCTATATTAATATTACTGAATATAGAGTAATACGTAAACTTACTTTTGTCACTAGTCAAGAGCGATAATTATTTCATTTTAGACTGGTGACAAATATAGATATGAGTGATAATTTATGCACCTGCTTGAAATTATTCAAAAGTAAGGTAACGGTTTTACTAGTGGGGCTGCCAATACTCGTACTTTTAATCGATACTATATTTTTAAATTTCATTTATCTGGGGATCTTACTGTTAAAATACAGTAAGACCAAGCAGCAGAAAACTGTAGCTAGGGCGGGTCACTCTTTCTGACATTTACAGGTATTATTTAGCTTTTTATAGATATCAATCCCATAATTAAACACGAGTCAAAATGTCACTAGAAAACAGCTACCAATTAAAAGGCATTATCAAACAAGCCTTCGGCTATAAGAAACATTTGATTAAAGCTAATCTTATTGCGTTATTAGCCGTGCTTTGTGCTGTGCCAGTGCCGTTATTATTACCGCTGATTGTCGATGAAGTATTACTCGATCAGCCTGGCGCAACCGTTCATTTTATACAATCTGTCACACCTGAATCATGGCATGGGCCTGTTTTATTTGTGATGGCTGTTTTAGTGTTGACCTTATTTTTACGCACCTCAGCCGTATTATTAAATGTTGTTCAATCACGTTATTTCACGATGATTGCAAAGCATATTACCTATCGAATCCGAAAACGTCTTATTAAACGTTTAGGCACTATTGCTATCAGTGAATATGAAACCCGTGGCAGTGCCGGTATCGCATCACATTTTGTTACCGATATTGAAGTTATCGATAATTTTATCGGCAATACGCTTAGTCGACTTATTGTTGCCACCTTGAGTATTATTGGCACGGCAGTCATTTTGTTATTTTTACACTGGCAACTAGCCTTGCTTATATTGTTTTTAAATCCATTGGTTATTTACTTCACAACAGTGATCGGTAAGCGCGTTAAAGAACTTAAAAGAAAGGAAAACTCGGCCTTTGAAATTTTTCAGCAAAGCCTGACTGAAACCTTAGATGCTGTGCAACAAATACGTGCAGTAAATCGTGAGCAATATTACCTAAGTCGGGTTATTAACAATGCGCGGCATGTTAGAAATCATGCTGCTGAATTTGCATGGAAAAGCGATGCAGCAAATCGACTATCGTTTGTGATTTTTTTGTTTGGCTTTGATGTTTTTAGAGCGATTGCCATGTTAATGGTGGTTTTTTCAGATCTCACTATTGGCCAAATGTTTGCTGTGTTTGGCTATCTATGGTTCATGATGGGCCCAGTACAAGAAATCCTTAATATCCAATATTCATTCTTCTCAGCCAGCGCTGCGGTTACTCGTCTAAATAAGCTGTTTTCGATGAAACAAGAGCAGCATTATCCTAGCCAAGTTAATCCATTTGAAGTAGGTAAACCCAGCAGTATTCGTATTGAGGACCTGCATTTTCAGTATGGAGAAAACACTAAGGTACTAAATGGGGTATCGCTAGATATCAAAGCAGGTGAAAAAGTTGCATTAGTCGGTGCAAGTGGTGCTGGAAAATCAACCCTAGTCAATGTTTTACTAGGTTTATATCCTGCAGATCAAGGCATGGTGTTTTTTAATGGCAGTCCGGTAAGTGAAATTGGCTTAGCTAACGTACGCGAACATGTTGCCACCGTTTTACAAAGTCCTGCCCTATTTAACGACAGTGTTCGACACAATATCACCATGGGCCGTGATTATGATGATGAAGCTATCTGGCAAGCAATACAAATTGCTCAATTAGACGATGTTATCCAAGCTCTACCTGAACAGTTGGATACTATTATTGGCCGTGATGGTGTTAAATTATCAGGCGGTCAACGGCAACGTTTAGCCATTGCTCGTATGGTGTTAATTAACCCCAGTGTGGTGGTGTTAGATGAAGCGACCTCTGCACTTGATAGTGATACCGAATTTCAATTACATACAGCACTAGAAGCCTATTTGAAAAACCGCACTACCATTATCATTGCACATCGTTTAAGCGCCGTGAAACAAGCTGATAGGGTGGTAGTGTTTGATGGCGGTGAAATCATTATGGATGGTGACCATGATTCTTTGATTAGTCAACAAGGCTTGTATCAAACGCTTTATGCGAAACAGGTTTAGTTAAAAAAAGAGCACCAACATCAGCGTTAAAGCAGAACTTGCTATTAATTCATAGATGTTAGAAAAGGTGAGGTTTTTTACTATGGTGTTTTGTGACGGCCGTTTCTTAGTTTGAACGGGTTTTTATTCTGCAGGAACTAAAGACCCTCTTTGCTGTTGATGATGGCGTGCTTTTAGATGTTTTTCTAATTTTGATGTGTATTTAAGTAGTGTTATTCATATTTACCCAACATTGGCACAAATTAATCGTCGTGAGGCTGAGTAACAAATGAAAGAAGCATTAACACCTAGACGACAACGTTGGATCAAACGCTTATTTGGTTTGCATGGAGTACATTGATGATTAAGAAATTATTGCTGGTCGCCTTATTAACCACCCTTGTTGCCCTATTTTTTATCTATGGTGGCCAAGAATACTTGAATTTTGACAGTCTGAAGCAGCATAAGTCTGAATTACTAGCCTATGCCGATGCTAATTTTTGGCAAGCTTTTTTTATAACGGGTGGTATATACATACTTTCGACTGTTTTAAATTTACCTAGTGCCGCTATCATGTCGCTGGCGATCGGTTTTATTTTCGGGCGTTGGTATGGTGTATTGTTGGCGACGGTAGCTTCAACTATTGGTGCTGTATTAGTATTTTGGATTGCACGTTATTTGATTGCTGATTGGGCCCGACCCCGACTTGAAAAGATGGCTTCTACTCAAAAAATAATGAAAAAGCTCAACCAAGATGCCTTTAGTTATCTTTTGTTTATGCGTGCTGTACCACTGTTCCCGTTCTGGTTTGTTAATATGACGTTTGCCTTTAGTCCCATTAGCACTAAACATTATTTGATTGGCTCCTATGTTGGTATGTTCCCTATTAGCTTTGTATTGGTCAATTTAGGCCAATCATTAGCAACCGTCGACTCTATGGAACAGCTATTTAGCACCGAAGTCATTATGGCCTTTGTATTGATTGGCCTTGTCGCCTTAGTGGGCAGTCAATTAGTCAAGGCGCGTGCGAATAAAACTGCCGCTGCAAAAAAGTAGAGAGCTAAAAATAATGCATGAAACCAGGCCTTATTTCGAGCAGAGGACTTCCCGCTATCACACGCAAGAAATTAGGTAGCCTT
>Ga0307492_10000040_pt1 | contig 69850 bp, 56 predicted proteins | sample SI3LmetaG_FD_202365 | JGI IMG/M metagenome (GOLD analysis project Ga0307492, IMG submission 202365) | Sea-ice brine microbial communities from Beaufort Sea near Barrow, Alaska, United States - SI3L | ecosystem: Environmental > Aquatic > Marine > Coastal | place: USA: Alaska | collected 2017-05-06 | reverse complement strand
ATGTTTGGCTAAGTTACAAGATAAAGCGGTAGCACTTAAGAAAAAATGGATTAAGGGGTTGAGTGCTTCTAGGAAACTATATATTCAAGCTTAATCACTTCACTCTGACAAAGTCATTATCTTTTGTCTCTCGCCTGCCTGAAACTCACCCATTTATCCTTAAATTTGTATTCTATTGCTTTAAACAAATGAATTCTTGATGGCTAGACAACTATTCGTTTAATTTTTATGGGTTTTTGTGAATTTCGTAGATCTTGTTCTTAAGCGGGGTGTCTATTATTATTTCCTCCTGAAATGACGAAAAAATATAAATCTCAATTAGATGCTGAAAAAGTGGCCAAAGAAATAGATAATGGCTGTATTGCAGTTGCGTTGTTCGATGTTGAAAATCAGATATTAGTAAGTGGATTATAATATTCAGGTGAATAGCTTGAAAAAGGATATTTAAATTATGGATGAAATTAGTAGCTTTATTATTAAATATCAGGCACTCGTTGTTGGGGGATTAGGTTTCGCAGGTGTAATCTATACGATATATTACAACGCGAAGAATCAACTTGAGTTACAAAATGAAAAAATTAAACATGATGTCAGAACACTACGGGTAGCATTTAAAACTGAATTGCTCGCAAATAAAGATGCATATGAAACCCGTATCGAGCAATTCAGCAAACCAAAAGACAATTATAAAGATGCGCTTATTAAAAATAAGTCAATTAACGATATTTATAAAACGCTTTTAAGTAATATAGGACAGCTCTCAGAGAAAGAAGTAGAAAATATATATGACGCTTACCAAGTAATAGGTGAACTTCAATATAGACTCAGGATTCTTGCGGGCACAGACAGTATAGCTGGGTATGAATCTGAATTTATTACATTTAACCAAGTTGATTTAGATTATGTAAATCAACTCCATGAATTATTTCTTCCTAGCATAGTTAAAGCAATAGACTCAATCAACCATGAGCTCGATCAATAAAAAAACAGAAGGTGGAAACTTATTCAAAAGTCTCATTTTTGAGACTAAAGTGACGTGTAACTGATACGTCACTCATTTAAAAAAAGCTGGAAGTCCAGCCTAAATGTGGGGTGTCACTAACAACCCCACATGGAAAGCACTAATGAAAACTACTCATGCAAGTAGTTGGTAGCGAAGGGGTGAAATGAAAAATATAACCAGTGGTCAACACAAAGACAGAAAACAATTAGTAGCTTTTTGTGGAATAATCATCATAGCTCAAATACTTAACATAAAAATCGAAAGCGTAGCAGGGCCAGAAATTCTCGGTTTTAAATTAGAAAGTATAAAAATCGAAAATATAAGAAGAGCAATATTCACTGTACTCTCTTACTTATCTGCAGTTCACTTTTTTAATATTAAAGAATACATAAAAGCAATAAATCTAAACATAAAAAAAGAGCATAGAGAAGTTACACAATTTAACGAATATCTTATTGAAAAAACAGGAGCAGTTACAGAAAAAGAAATAAAAATAAAAACAAAAATAACAAACGAACTTAGAGAAGACGCTATAAAAATAATAGAAGCAGATCCAAGAAGGCCAACATCTGAACATATTTATTTCATCTGGACACCTCTAATATTAGTAATCTGGACGTTTATTATATTGCAACCTAAACCTTTTCAATAAAAAGAAGAATGATTATTTAATAAATAACACATATGTTGAGGGTTATTTTCTTTACAATAAACAGTAGAACAGTAAAATTGCGGGCATTAAGGAGAGGGTTTATCGGGGTACAAGTGGTCGGAGGTTCAAACCCTCTCATTCCGACCAATTTTTTAACCTCCCATTAAAGCTCATTTTATCAATGATTTACAAGCTCAAAATTAAGCTAATAAGTGTGATAAGATGTATCAAATTATCATGCATTTATTTTTAAATTAAAGCTTGTTTTAGTTGAAAAGCAACCCATATTTAAGTCATTCTATAAAGTTATAAAATCAAGATTAACATTTAATTTCAAGCGTTTTTGTATAAAATACAACAATTCTTTTTTCCAATACCACACACACTTACCGGAGTAAGTAAATGAGAGAGTTACTCGTAGTAGCAGACCAAGATAACGGTCAAAACCCAGCTTTTTTACACGCCTTAGAAATCGCAAAAAATACCAGTGCAAAAATTGAATTTGTTGGTTTTGTTCATGCACCTGGCGTTGATAGTTCGGAAATATTAACGAATGCTGAAAAGCGCAAGGTTCATCATAAGTTTATTGATGATAAACAAGCTGAAATGGATGCATTTTTAGAATCTGTTGATATTAAAGACATTAAGATAAATGTTGATGTTGTTTGGGAACGTAGTTTTGAACGTTGGGTTACAGCACGATGTGAGCAAAAGTCTTTTGATTTGATTTTAAAAACAGGCAATCGCTCTGAGTCAGCACTACATGTGCCATCAGATTGGCAGTTAATGAGACATTGTCCTGACCCTGTCATGATAGTCGGGGATAAGGAATGGCATGAGGGAGGTAAAGTGTTAGCTGCGCTAGATTTAGGCTCTACAAATGAAGCTTCATTACGACTGAATGAAGAGATTTTAAGATATAGCTTCACTTTAGCTGAATCTACAAACAGTGAAATTCACGCTTGTTATTCTATATCTATGCCTTCATCGGTTGCTAAACTTGACTTTATTGATGGTGATGCTTATGAGAAGAAGATGAAAGAGTCAATTGACCCGATTATTTCTAAGTTAATCTCCGAGAAAGGTTTAAATCGAGATCACTTACACTTAGTAAAAGGCCGCCCTGCGAAAGAGATCGTTAGAATTGCACATGAAATTGATGCTGACATCGTAGTGATGGGAAATAAGACCCGTCCAAGCTTACGTGGTAGACTGTTAGGAAATACTGCGCAGAACGTACTTCAGAAAGTACATGCTGATATTGCTATTGTTAAATAATAAATAAAACTTAGGTAATTATGTGAACGACGAGCCAAAACAAGATGCAGAACCCATCACGCTAGATGATTTTACTGGATTATTAATACACTCTTATAACAATCATTTATCTAGTATGATGGGTTATGCTGAATTGGCGTTACTCAAATGTAATGATGATGCCGTCGGTAAGCGTTTAAACAAGTCTTTAGAGTCAGGTATTTCTGCTGTTCATTTTGGTAAATCAATTCTAGCTTCAATCGGAAGACTTCAGGTTCCTCGTTCAGAAATCAATTTTAACAATTGGTTCGTTTCATTTATTGAATCATTGCAGTCTGATTTTGAAGACAATGAGTTAGTGATTGAAAACCTAGTGCCTGATGATATTGAGGTACGCACTGATTATTTTTGGTTTAGCGAATGTTGTGTCGATTTAATTCGCTTTCTTTTAGCCTTTGATCCAAATGCAAATTTGACATTTAACAGTGAAATAGAAAGCGTTAGGATTAATGGATCAGCAAAACCATTATTGGTTGAACAAAGAGTAATTATTAGTATTAATAGTGAACAAGTTGAATTAAATGAAAAGCAACAACAATGGTTGTTTACTCCGTTTTACTCTAGTCGTTACCTTCTCGGTGAAAAAGGTATCGGATTAGCCAAAGCTAAAGGTTTCTTCGAACAAATAGATGCCTCTATTGTATGGGCCAACGAATCAGGTTTTACAATTGAAATTCCAACTGTACCTACTAGTGAAACTAAGTAAATTCCTAATTAGGTGAAGTTTTGAAATCATTTATTGCCCTTGGTATTGAATATAATGGACGTTCCTATTGTGGTTGGCAAAAACAATCACATTCACCATCTGTACAAGAACCTTTAGAAAAAGCCCTTTCGAATATTTGCGCTCAAAATATTAAAGTATTTTGTGCAGGTAGAACCGATACCGGCGTACATGCCACAAACCAGGTTGTCCATTTTGAATTTGATGGGGCTCGCCCTAAAACTGCTTGGCTAAGAGGTGTGAATAATCATTTACCAAAAGATATTTCTGTCGTTTGGTCAAAAGAAGTTGACGAAAATTTTCATGCAAGATTTTCTGCAATTTCTCGTACTTATCGCTATATTATCCAAAATACGAAAGCACCTAATGCTTCGCTTAATGGTCTTGTCACATGGCATAGAAACCCTTTAAATGAAAAATTAATGAATGAAGGTGCTCAACACTTATTAGGAAAACATGATTTTAAATCATTTCAGGCAAGTGGTTGCCAAGCTAATACATCAATAAGAACGGTTCAATCTATTGAGGTTATACGCTGCGGTCATTTTATTACTATGCAAATTACAGCAAATGCTTTTTTACTTCATATGGTTAGAAATGTTATTGGTTGCTTGTTACAGGTAGGAGAGGCTAGACAGTCACCTCACTTTGTAAAGGACTTAATAGCCGTTAGAGACAGAACAAAGGCTCCTGATACGGCTAAACCTAATGGTTTATACTTGATTGACGTAGGGTATTCTGAAAATATCACTTTACCAAAAAACAAAATTTTTCCTTTGGGATGGAAAAGTTAAAACGAGATGAAAAATAAATGAAATTAAATAAAAAGGAGTGGGATTATTTTCAAGTTTATTTGAAAGAGTTCTCTCGATTAAGTTCGCAATTTATAGCTCGACTAGATTCGGAGAAAGTTGCAAAAGTTGACGTCAGTTTGCCTAAATTACAGTTGCCTGAAAATGGTAATGATTTTTCTGATTGCGTAAAGCTTCTTGAAACTCAAATCATTCCACAACTTTCCGCCGCAAGAGGTTCACGTTATTGGGCTTTTGTGACTGGTGGAGCAACACCAATTGCTACTATGGCTGATTGGTTAGTATCGATTTTTGACCAAAATGTGCATAAAGCAGGTGATTCGGTTGCTAGTTTGGTAGAGCATCAAGCGATAAATTGGTTACTTGAGTTATTCGATTTGCCTAAATCGTTTAATGGATTAATGACCACTGGTGGTACTGCTTGTAACTTTTTAGGTATGTGCATCGCTAGACAATATGCGGGTAAGTTACAGGGCATTGATGTGGCTAAGGATGGAGTCTTTGGATTAGATGTAGAAATATTTTCTACATCTCCTCACGCAAGCACATTAAAAGCATTAGGGATGGCTGGTATTGGTCAAAAAAGTATTACAAAAATTTTAGCGATCAAACAAACTGAAAAAATGGACGTTGAAGATCTAAAAGCAAAGATATCGGCAAGTCATTCCAAGGCAAAAATTGTCATTGCTAGCGCAGGAACAGTTACTACCACGGATTTTGATGATCTTGATAATGTCGCGGAAGTTTGCGAGCAATATAACGCTTGGTTACACGTTGATGGTGCTTTCGGTTTATTTGAGCGTGTTGCCAACGGATCTAATGGCAAAACCAAAGGCATTGAAAGAGCGGACTCCATTACCGTAGATTGTCATAAATGGCTTAATGTTCCTTACGACTGTGGTACATTTTTAACCCGTCATTTAAATTTATTGGAAGAGTGTTTTGATGTGCCTGCAAGGTATTTAGCAAATGATTCTAATACGCCTGATTTCATGTCGCTTGGTGTCGAGAATTCTAGGCGATTTAGAGCGTTACCTGTTTGGATGACTTTATTAGCTTATGGTAAACAAGGAATTAAATATTGGATCGAAAACAACATTCAACTTTCTAAAAAATTAGCTGATTGGATTGAGCAATCAGAGAACTATGAGCTAAGTTACCCCTGTAAAATGAATGTCATTTTATTCAGAATTAATGCAACGGGCATGACAGATAAAGAGGCAGATATTAAAACTGTAACACTCATGAAAAAAATAAATCTTGATGGTAGAATTTTTATTAGTCCAGGTCATTGGCAAGGTAAAGAAGTGATCCGTCTGTGTTTAAGTAATTGGCAAACAGATGAATCGGATATTGAAATTGCCAAAGAATTATTAATAGAGCTGGCTAATTCAACTAGCTGATCTATTTTGATAACTAAGTAATTTTACAACTAAATTATTTTGACAAGTATGTTATTTAAATGACAAAATTATTCTCACTTATCACCAGCAGAGCGTTAGTGTCGTCGGTAAAAACTGGATTAATATATAAAATATTTTTCTACTTGATTGATCGATTGGTTGGACTTGATCAATTAAAAAAATTCTACCTCGAAAGTAATCTGCCAGGATTGGAAAAAAAAACCTTCTCGTCAAGGCTTTTAAATCAACTGGATGTTTCCATTTATGGGAAAGAGTCGTTATTAGAAAAATTGCCTGCTTCAGGAGGTTGTATTCTTGTTTCTAATCATCCTTACGGCATGGTCGAAGGCGTTATCCTCGCAAATATAGTTAACAGTAAACGTAAAGATACTAAGATTATGGCGAACGTTGGTTTAAAGATATTTAAGGAAATTGAGGATTACTTTATATTTGCCGATCCACTCAATCCGAAATCTCCGATTAATATCTCTGCGATTAAAAAAAGTTTTAAACATGTTAAAAATGGAGGTGTTTTGGTTATTTTCCCCGCAGGAAGAGTCTCCTTTTATCAAAAAGAGACGTCGAGTATCTCAGATGGCAAATGGAATCGAATAGCAGTACAAATAGGTTTAAAAACTAATGCACCTATACTGCCTGTTTTTATCTCAGGTTGTAACACTCCACTATTTCATTGGTTAGGTAGAGTGTACTATCGTTTTCGTTTGCTGATGCTTGTAAGAGAAATGCTCAAATTAAAAGGGAAAAATATCAAATTGGAAACTAACGGGTTAATCACCAACAAACTGCTTGACGTTTTTGAGACAAGTAAACAAAAAAACCTTTTTATAAGAGCGCAATGTTATTTAAATGATGAGCGCTATATCAGAGCGTGGACTGAATGTGAAACGAATGATCATTATCAAGATATTGTCGAGCCAAACGACCCAGATAAATTAGAAATAGAAATTGAACAATTGCCTAGTACGCAAACTCTGTTGAGCTTTAAATCATTTAAGGTTTATTTTTCTTACTATGATCAAACACCAAATTGTGTAGATGAAATTGCAAGGTTACGTGAAGTTACTTTCAGAAAGTTGAATGAGGGAAGTGGTGAGTCTTCTGATACGGATACTTTTGATAAAACTTATACTCATTTATTTATTTACGACCATAAAAATAGACAAATCATTGGTGCTTACAGAATGGGACAAACCGATCGATTATTTGGTCACCCCAATTTATCAAAGGCAGCTTTACGCAAACCCGATTTAAAAAAACTGTACTTGTCACAAATGTTTGATTTTGATCATGGATTTGTCAATTTAACTCAACCTTGTTTAGAGATGGGACGATCTTTTATAATAGAATCACATCAAAATAGTTATCATGGTTTATTATTACTTTGGAAAGGCATTGGTGCTTTCGTTAGTTTACATCCGCAATACCGTATTTTATATGGTACTGTTTCATTGAGTAAAATTTATGATACTCGTTCAGTTGCATTAATTAATGAGATATTAGTTAACAATAGAAATAATAAAGAGAAATCAAAAGTACTAGCGAAAAACCCGTTTAATTTTACATTATCTCCTGAGATAAACCATTATTTAAGTTTAAATAAATTAAATTTAGAACAATTGTCTGCGTTTGTAATGTCAATTGAAAAAGATGGTAAAGATATTCCTGTATTATTAAAACAGTATCATAAACTTAATGCCGAGTTTCATTGTGTAGCGATTGACAAAAAATTTAATAATACTCCTGGCTTATTACTTAGCGTACATTTACCAAGCGCGCCGGATAATCTGTTAAAGCTTTATTTAGGCAAAAAAAAGCAGGCGTATTTAAATTTTGGTGTAATAATAGATTAGATTTAGACAAAATATCTGAGTAGTTTTGAGCTAAATGAAATAACACTTATTATAGTTTAGTACGACTTAAATGATTTACACTAAAGCTGTAAAATATAATCAAAGGAGAGTGTCGGGTACTGACTTGTTAAGATACTGACTCTTCATTTTGGTCAGCAGAGTGTCTTAAAAACGTTGCGGTCGTAGGTGCAATAGCAAAATTAATAGGAACATAGCTTTGATTTTTTTTATTGATTATCAATGAGTGAAATGATTGCGTAATGATGAATAGCGTGACTGCCAGAAAACTAGCTCTCTCGCCAAGTTTGACTCGATAAGCATATTTTTCTTTCTGATGATTGATACTTCAGTATTTAAAGTTGTTTTTTTATTAAAATCTGAATTTTTAGTTCGCTAATCCAATTAGCGATAGATATTAATTTTTTAATGGCTAGAGATGGAGAACGTTCAACTTCAGTACCTCTTGATCTCACATTGTAGTCAATAAGCCTGATGTAAAACCGTATTTTATTGATTCATAATGATCGATGATATGCCGCATATGCGAGCCAGCAGAACTCTCAAAATTAGGCGTTAGTATATTGATTGTGATTGTCACTATTGACTGACTGAAGTTAGATAATGGCTTGCTCTATTATCTCTACATGACTTTGATTGATTATAAAACCTGTCCTAGGTTATTCGGTTCATTATTTATTGTAGTCTCTTTTATTGTTGAGATAGTTTTTCTCAACAAATTACAGTTTTTTTTATCTCCGTACAGCCATCCATGGCCCTTTAAAGCATTGATAAAATTAACAACTACCAGCCACATTGACGTGCTTTATTTTGTTCATCAAGCCAGGTCTTTATAGGTGCAAAATAATCAATTATTGCTGTTGCATCCATTTCCCTTTGTCCGGTCATAGCTTCCAAAGCATCTTGCCATGGCTTGCTCGAACCCATTTCTAGCATTGAGATTAACTTAGCGCCCGCTTCTTTATTGCCATAAATGGAACAACGATGTAAAGGTCCTTCATTTCCAGCAATCTTACAAAGCTCTCGGTGAAATTGAAACTGTAAAATTCTAGCTAGAAAGTAACGAGAGTAGGGCGTGTTACCCGGAACATGGTATTTCGCTGCGGGGTCAAAGTCAGCTTCAGTTCTTTCTACGGGCGCTTTAATTCCTTGATATTTTTCCCTTAGATCCCACCATGCTTTATTGTACTGTTCGGCTGGTATTTCTCCGCTAAATACTCCCCATCGCCATTTATCAACTAATAATCCAAAAGGTAAGAAGGAAACCCCTTCCATTGCTTTTTTCATTAAAAAAGGTAAATCGCCGGACGCATCTGGCTCTTCATCAATAAGACCAATCTGCTTTAAATATTTTGGCGTTATTGATAAAGCGATGGTGTCACCAATGGCTTCATGAAAACCATCATTCGCACTATTTCTGTAAAGAAAATCTTGCTTTAAATTATAAGCCCGTTGATAAAAATTGTGTCCTAATTCATGGTGAATTACTGAAAAATCCTCACCTGTTTTATTGATGCACATCTTTATTCGATAATCGGTGGTACTTAAATCCCATGCGCTCGCGTGACACTGTACATCGCGATCTCTTGGTTTAATAAATAAAGACTTTGTCCAAAATGTATCAGGTAAAGGCTCAAAACCTAATGACGTGAAAAAATTTTCAGCTGTTCTTACCATCGCTTTTTCATCATAACCTTTAACTTCTAAGCGTTTTGTTACATCTATTGCTGGAGTATCAGATTTTGGAGCAACGTCTTCATAAATATTATCCCAACTTTGTGCCCACATATTTCCTAGTAAATGAGCGGGGATAGGCTGTGTTAATGAGACAACATCATCACCATACTTTTCATTTAATTTTGCTCGAACATGGCATTGCAGAGAATCATAAAGAGGCTTAACTTGTCCCCATACTCGATCCATATCTAAAGCAAACTCATCAGCGGGCATATCATATTTAGAGCGCCAAAGTGCGCCAGTATCAGTGTAGCCTAATTGATTTGACCCTTCATTAGCTATTTCAACCATACGAGTATAACTATCACGCATTTGTGGTGAAACTTTACGCCAATTAGTCCAAGCTTTTAGCATTTCTTCAGGGTCATCTGAATCTGCCATGGTTTTACTTAAATTACCTAAAACATAACATTCTCCAGCTTCACTACAACCTTTTGCATAGGTTGCGTCTAAGTTAGATGTTATTTGTGATAACTCGGCTGTTTTTGCATCGTCAGATGGCGCTGGTAATACAAGCCCAGATTGAAGTGCGTCTAATTTACGTCGCGTATCATAATCAAGTTGCAGATCTTTAAACTGTTTTGTTCCTAATGCCAAAGAGACTCCCTTTTTAGTGGAATCTTCACCAAATTTAGCAGCCACTGCGCTGGTATCATCGGTGACAAAATTTGCTTGGATCCAATATGCTTTACCAACTAATTCATAATCAGATTCGAGTGATTTTTCAGCATCTGCAACGTATTTTTTTGCATCTGCGATTGAAGCAGCATCAACCTGTGTTGTTTTTTCATCTTTTTCTTCGGTCTGTTGTTGGCAACCGAACAACAAAGCACTAATAAGTAGTGCAAGGCTAGTTTTATTCATAGTTTTAATGTCCTTGTTTTGCTTTAAATCGAAAACATTTATAGTGTCTTCTTAGAATATATTGACGCTATTCGATTCTTATATATACTAAAAATTTATGTCACTTTTTCTTGGGAAGCTGTAATCCGAGCTGTGTACCCCGCCAGCGAGCAAAAATCATCCCTCCCCCTAAAAACATACTAGCAAAGACGAGCTCTAGCATAATTGGAATAATTTCAGCAAATGATGTTATCAAACACGCTAAACCATGACAAATATAAATGACTGCTATAAATCCAGACCAAGCATGAGTATAGGCTTTACCTTTCATTAAACCAAACATTGGGAAAATAAGAGGAATAAGCCAAAGAATAGTGAGTGTTTTATTTGAATATTGAGTAGAGGGATACCACCATAAATTCCATATAGGAATTAGCAATACTAGAGCCCAATATCCTAACAAAGTTACTTTATGAGCTTGCAACATGGACTTGCTAGGTTCTTCAACTACTAAATCATTTTCGTCTGTTTGTTTATCGTTTATCATTGATTACCTTAGTTTTAGCTAGAATTAAGAATTTAAAACTAATATTCATTATTTATGAATTTGCTAGTTTTACTGCAAACTTTGCAATACGTTTACCTTGAGCTTTGGCCAGTTTTTTTTCTTCATCAGATATACAACGTTCATTATTATTTCCCGACCAATGACTAACACCATATGGTGTTCCACCCGTATTTGTATGAAGTAGGCTGGTTTCTGAATAGGGCAAACCACAAATTACCATGCCATGATGTAAAAATGGAATCATCATGCTCAATAAAACGGCTTCCTGTCCACCGTGTAAACTACTTGCGGAGGTAAAAAAACTGACTGGTTTATCCGATAACTTTGAATTTATCCATATTTCACTGGTTTGATCGATGAAATGTTTTAAAGACGCTGACATGTTACCAAATCGAGAAGGGCTACCAACAATTAAACCGTCACAACTACTGAGATCGTTTAAAGAGGCATAGCAGTCACCAGATACAGGGATTACATCATCAATTTGTTCGTTATTAGCGGAAATTCGAGGAACCGTTCTAATCACTGCTTCTGAACCATACTCTTCAACACCGCGGGCAATTAAGTGAGCGAGTTGTTTTGTTTTACCACCAGAAGACGAATATAAGACCAGAATTTTACTCATGCTTTAACCATATAATTGTAGTTTAGATTTAAATTAAGTTTGAATTTGAACCTGAATCCAAAATTATAATATTTCAAGTACACATTCAGGTGGTCTACCAATCGCTGCTTTACCGTTTGAAAGAACGATAGGGCGTTCAATTATTTTGGGAAACTTAACCATTAATTGAATTTGTTCACTTTTTGACAAACTCAAATTATCTAAGCCTGATTCCTTGTATTCGCTTTCTCGTTTTCTCATGAGCCCTTGCGGCTCAAGATCAAGTAACGATAAAACTGTGGTAAGCTCACTAATTGACGGCGGAGTTTCTAAGTAATTGATGATCTCAGGCTCTATCCCTTGCTCTTCAATTATTGAGAGTGTTTGTCGAGATTTAGAACATCGAGGATTATGGTATATTTTAACTTGAGACATATTTGATTACCTAACTATTTCCTAAATAAGGGACTAAACACTATTTTAAGGCTAAATTGATATGGAAGAAAGGATGAATTACTGGAAAGCCTTCACCAAAGATCTATTTTTAAGATTTCAAATGGATAAATGCAGTTCTGTTGCGGCAGAATTAACTGTGACAAGCCTGTTAGCGTTGGTGCCTCTTACTACCTTAGTTTTTGCTTTGCTAGCTTTGATCCCAAATTTTGAAGATATTGCTTTAAAGCTTCAACAGTTTGTATTTGCTTATTTTGTTCCTACATCCGGTGACACAATCCAAAACCATTTAGTCGAATATGTTAATAAAGCAAAAAGTGTAAGTGGTTTAGGTTTTGCAATGCTTTTTATTACCGCTTTAATGATGATGAGAACTATTGACCGTAGTTTTAATCATATTTGGAAAATTAAAAAATCACAGTCTAAAGTAAGAACCTTTTTGGTTTATTGGGCTGTATTAACGCTCGGACCTATTGCATTAGGCGCAAGTATTATCATTACTTCGTATATCAACTCTTTACCATTAATAAGTGAAGTTGTATCCCCTGAGAGCTTTTGGTTTAAAACAATATTACCTTTTTTGATGGCGACAATTGCTTTTTCAGTGATGTACTTTGTAATCCCTAATCGTAAAATTTTTATCTCACATGCCATATACTCAGGAGTAGTATCAGCGATATTGTTTGAATTCGCTAAATATGCTTTTGGTATTTTTATAAAATATTTTTCAACGTATGAAATTGTGTTTGGAGCACTAGCATCGATACCTCTTTTTCTTATTTGGATTTATGTTAGTTGGAATATTGTATTATTTGGAGCCGAGTTTTGCCATGGTTTAGCTAATGGCTCGTTAAAAAATGATATTTCTGACACCTTAAAAATCCCTTCTGCTAAAAACATAAGGCGTCTCAATGCTTTAATAAAACTGGCTGAAGCTCAAAATATCGGAGAATCGGTTACTCTAAATGATATTAGTAGTATTAAAGGAGAGGCTGCAACTTCCATGCTGGATTCATTTGACCAGAAAACTGAACAATTAGGTTTTAGCTATGATGAATTGATTGAGTTAGTCGAGGATGGCGTTGTGTTAGAGTCGAACGATTCAAGTTTTTGTTTAAGAATTAATGCTAATAACTTAACCTACTCGTGGATTTTTAACCATATTTTGAATGATTTTCCGAGTAATGAGATTTTAACGGAAAGTGAGTTAAATAAAAAAAGTAAGATAGATCTATTAAAAATTAGACTACTCTTGGAAGATTTTCTTAAAAAACCTTTGACTGCTCAGAAAGAAAAATAGATTAATGGTCGCCTGGCAATCGAACTTCGTTGAGTGTTGCAGGCTCAATATCAAATTCCTCGACATCAATTTCAGTATCGCCTCTTTTATGGGGAATTGAGGTCCAAGGAATAACATCAGAGACATCTTCTAAAACTTCTTCAGTTAACTCATCTCTCAGTTCAAATGTTTGATAGAAAAATCGATCAATACATCCGGTTGATTCAACTCTTGTTCTAGGTCTTACTTCCACAGGATCATCAAAACCTAACATGGCATAAACTCTCTCACTGTTATAAGAGTCTTTTGCAGTGATGATAGTTGGTGCATCTCTGCCATTCAACTGTGTAGAAGATACAACTAAACCAGGTTGGCCACCTTTTTCATTTTGACCTTGATGCAAAACTAACCGAATAGGTGTATATCGCCCGTCAATGTATTCTAAACCGAGCATTGTTCCGTTATTCTTATCACCTGTGTGCCAACGACATATCGCTAGACGCCAATGAGGTGCTGGATTGTCATCCATATATTCTCTAATAAGTGCGATATTCCCTAAATCAACGTAAGGCAACATAAATTGTCTAGAACAAATACCAATTCCACCACTACTGACGTTAATTGCATTCCATGATAGTTGTTGAACGTTTTTATGTCCTGTTAAACTAACAATTTCTTCTGCAGATAATTTGGAACCATCTTTTTGGGATACTCGGCCAAGTATTCTAATAATATCGGTTAGTCCCCATACAACATCAATTTTTGAAACAATAGGATAGCGTCGATTATTTCTATCTATTCGTTCATTCCAATGTCTACTAACATGTTTCCATAAATAAGCCGCTGTAGAAATTTTAATAGACCTATCAAAACTATTTTCTGGTATTTTACCTTTTTCGTCTAAGGTCTCGGCATCAAAATTTACTTGTCTGATTAAATCGTAGGTCAGCAATAATCGAATTTTTGGATCTTCCGGGTCATCTAACTCTTTTGTAACAAAGTTAGGTTTGTTTTCGCTAGTGATATCGATGATAAAACATTCATCCTTTTTAAAATCATCGGGGTTTTCTGAAATTCTCGCTAACTTAACCCATCGGTGTAAATAATGAAAAAGATACCAATGCTCACCTCTATCTAAGTGGTATGGATCGGCAAGTGCTAATAAACTATTTCTAAGGTAATTTTGCTCAATAACAGGCAAACAGTAAGTTTTACTATTTTCAAACTCCATCTCGGAATAACCTTTTTTTCCAGCGTACGCATATAGCGAGTTAATCTCTCTCCAAAGATAGAGCGGAATAGGAGAATATAGCTCATATTGCTCAATTAGCATTAAGCCAAGATAAAAAATTGAAAAACCAATAGAGCGAATTTTAATCTTGTTTTTTCCAAAAAATTGACGTTTGCCTTGAGCATCGTGGACTACAATTTTGTGCGCAAAAGCCATTTCTCGAGTGAATATGCGTAACATATCGATCATTTTTTTGTTTGCGGCACTAGTTTTTATTGATGCTTTAACATTGGGCCTAAAATAATCGTGTACAAAGGTGTATGTTTCGTCAAAATGTCTAACTAATTCTGAACGTTGTTTGTGACCTAATTCGGTGCGGTTAAGACTTGATATAGCTCTGGTAACTTCAGGCAATGTTTTTGACATATCTGCCAAAGGCAATGATTTGAGCCATAGCGCCAATTTAGTAGGTTCGGTTTCAACTAAAATATGTTGACCGTCCTGCTGTGAAGGGATTGTTAGTTTAAGTTTTTTCATGTTAGTAAAAGTATATCCCATTTAACATATTTTAAGTGAAATATTTGAGGGAAATGACTGAACTTCACAGGTTAACCTGGTTACATCTATGTATCATTATTCTGTAAGCTTATTAATTCTCAATTTCAAGATTGAATAATAGTCATATATCCGCAATAATCAATTCTGTATATTTTATTGAAGAAACGAATAAACTTAAATAATGTTTAAAATTAAATCATATCTAAAGGGCTTAACTCTATGCTTTGCAGTTGTACTTTTGTGTTCTTGTAATCAAAAACCTGACTTTGTCTATTTATCTGGTGAACCTGGCGATTTAAGCGATTTAAAAGGACAATGGATAATCATAAATTTTTGGGCTGAATGGTGTTCCCCCTGCCGGGAAGAAGTGAGAATTCTTTCTGAAATAGCGACTAAAAATCAAATTCCCAATACTTCAATAATAGGTGTTAGTTATGATTCGTTGGATGTTGCTGATTTAAAAAGAGTTGTTCATGAATGGCAATTTGGTTATCCAGTCATTTCAACACAACCTATTCCCATTCTTCCATTCTCTTTGCCTAAAAAATTACCCGCATTGTATATTTTGTCACCAAATTTAGAGTTGGTTGCTAAAATCTCTGGGGAGCAGGATTTTGAAAGTATCAAAAAACTATTGAATTCATTACAAAATAAAAATAATTAAGCTTACATTTTGCCATAAATCCTCTATTTTGTGAGCTAGTCTAGGTTTCCTCATCCTCGTGTGAGATAAGATTCTGGGTTCAATTTAGCATAGCATTGTAGCTTGCTTATGGTTTAATAATTGCACTATGTAATTTTGTATATAGACTATAATTAAACTCATTGTTTAACACTCCTAATCGGTTTAACTGTAAAAGTATCGATTTAAGCTCAAAAGAGAATTAATATTATGCTTTTAGTTCAAGACAGGTTTTTAATAAAGTCTGCTATTTCGTTAATTTGTATTCTATTTTTAGCTTCAACGTATGCTGAAGAAGTTAAAAAGGCAGTTCCTGAAGCATCTTCAGCAAATATATTTGATATGTTCGATGAAAATAAAGACTTGCAGACAGGTGGTGTTGCACAAGAAAACGAAGTCTTATCTGATTCAGGTGAAACCATAACCCCAGATCTTGCTCATGGCTCAGAACAAACCAATCAAATGACTGATGACCTATCAACATCAGAAAAATTAGAAGCTTTAAAACAGGAAGTTATAGCCGTTAACAGAGATTTGTTTATTTTGGAAGAAGATCTACTCTTTCCTGCGTCAACGCAAGTGGCTCTTTATTTTTCTGTTGATATAGGTTACTTTTTTGCTTTGGATAACTTAAAATTAAAAATTGACGATAAGCAAGTCACCCATCATTTATATACCGAAAAAGATGTTGATGCTTTATATAGAGGTGCAATCCAGAAAGCCTATATTGGTAACGTTAATAGTGGTCAACATGAATTGGTTGCTCTTATTGTTGGTACCGGACCTTATAACCGAGCTTATCGAAAAGCGATATCTTTCACATTCGAAAAAACAACAGGCGCTAAAGCTATAGAGATCCAACTACGCGATGACTCAGGAAAAATGCAACCAACTCTTAATGTAGTTGAATGGTAGGCATTTTAACTGTGGAAACAAGCACAATTAATTTTTCATTGAGTTATATGGGTTACGCAAAGAGCCTCAAGAATTTTATTCTTATTTCTCTAATGTTTTCTATCAGCAGTTGTTCGTTGTTTAGTGGTTCTGATGATGACTTAATTAAAGATCCCAAAATTCTGACTCAGGAAGAGCGAGAAAATTTAAAAAAACCAGTGCGGCTGCAAGATTTAGCCTATGGTGAAATTTTGTATGATTATTATCGCGGTGAAGAACTTAAAGCTTTAACCAAAATCCTGATAGCACAAAAACACGATACATTACCTCATCACAAAAATAGAGCTGAATTATTATCTGGTGCAATTTATCTTAACCTCGGTATGCTTAACATGGCTAAGGATATTTTTGATAAATTGCTAACTGAAAAAGATTTGCAAAACGAGCTTTTAGCCAGAATAAATTTTTACCTCAATAAATTACATTATAAGCAAGGTGATTACACTCAAGCGGAAAAAGGATTAAAAAAAACCTACAATCAACTTTCTGATCGTTATAGAGATGAAAGTCTCATCATGTTAAGTAATATAGCTCTTTCAAATAAAAATTTAGATAGCGCAAAACAATGGTTGGTAAAAATTAGTGAGGAGTCTGATTATTCGACTTACGTTAGGTTTAATTTAGGGATTCTTTGGTTACAACAAGGTGAATTAGAACAATCATTACCATTCTTAGAGAGAGTCTATGTAACCTTAGAGCCAACCGAGCTTCAACGAACATTGCAAGATAAAGCCACTCTTGCATTGGGTTTTTACTTTTTAAACAGTAAGCAATTTGAACAGGCTAATATAAAGTTTAAACAAGTCAGATTAATCTCGCCCTCGACTAATAAAGCCCTTTTAGGACTTGGTTGGACTTTTATAGAGCAAGGAGATTATGAAAATGCTCTTAACCATTGGCTAAAATTAACTGAAAAAGATGTTAGAGATTTAGCGGTTCAAGAGGCACTATTAGCAATTCCGTATGCTTTTCAAAAGTTAGATGCAATGGCTGAGTCATTAGAAAAATATCTATTAGCATCGAGTATATTCCAAACTCAAATTGAGCTTGTTGAAACAATTGAGGAGAGAGTTTCTAATGGGAATCTTGTCGAAAACTTAGTTGCTAACCTTATTGCATCCAAAACTGGTAGCAACGGGGTTGGCGCTGCAGACAATCAAATTGCAGACTCTAAACTTTTTGGTGATGAATATGATTATTACATCTATGAGGTATTAGCGAAAAATAGTTTCAATCAGGGATTTAGAAACTATCAAAAATTAGGAGCGCTTGCGTTAATTCTAGATTATTGGGAAAGTCAATTACCCATGTTTTCGCAAATGGTGAGCGCTAATCAAACGAGATATCAAGAAAGGTTGCCTCGTATTGAAAATTATTTACGCGAAGATTCAAATAATCAATATGAACGACTTTATTCTCAAGTTCAAATAGAAATAGATCAGCTAAAACAAAACAAAAATATGCATTTACTTGCGAATGACAATCAAAAAGCGATATTCAAGCGATTGACCTTATTACAAAATAGATTGAAACTAATTCCTACAAGGTTGATCTCTGATGAAGTAATAACCAAGACAAAGAGAGCAGAAGGTTTATTGATGTGGCAATTTCAGGAAAACAGTCATGTAAAAATATGGCAGTTAGAAAAAGTGCAGAGTGATATTTCTCAAGAATTAGAATTATTATCAAATAGAAAACTATCTCTCGAAAGCGCGCGCGCGAAAGCTTCTTCACGATTTACAGCTGAGGAACAAAAAGTAGGTAAAGGTAAAGACACTATCAGAAATCTTAGAAAAAGAATTGAACAAGAATCTTCGATTCAATCCGAGAAAATTAAGCAACAAATACTCGATGTTTTAGAAAAACGAAAAGCGACACTTCAGCACTTTCAATTACAGTCCGATTTATCGATTGCTAGATTACATGAAAAAGCATTAGCAATTCCAGAGGACGAGTAGAAATTGATGAAATTAGCTTTGACCAAATTAAATAGACTATTATTTTTGCTTTTATGTTTGAGTATAAGCTCTTGCGCCGGTTTAAAGTTGGCCGACCCATTTAAAAAGATTGAACCTCGGACCCAAGAGCCAAGAATATCCTTTATCGAACAAGGACAACTTGTGGCGATCAAGCCTTCAACATTGCCAAGCGTTAAACCAGAACTTGTGATTGAAAGCTACAAACGTCTTTTGAAAAGAGGCGATGCAAAAATCAAGATGGAGGCTTTGGCGCTTTTGGCTGATCTTAATATGCGTTTAGCCGAATCAAAAATGACTATTGAAGATCCAAACAAGCTATCTAATCTTAGTAGTGTAATGAAAGAGGCTAGCTTTTCAGAAGCGATTAAGCTTTACCAAGTGCTAATCAATGATTACCCAAACTATAGCAATATTTCTGCGGTAAAATATCAACTGGCTAGAGCTCATTCTCTCAATATGCAACCGGAAAAATCTTTAGCACTACTTGATCAAATTGCAATAAATCCAGTAAAAGCAACTTCATATGTTGAGAGTCAATTTAGACGTGGTGAAACTTATTTTGTTTATAAAGATTATGAAGTGGCTGAAAAAGCCTATAGTGAAGTCGTTGTTAAAGGAGAGAACACTGATTTTTATGATAAAGCTTTGTATAAAAGAGGTTGGAGTCGATTTAAGTTAAGTCATTATTCTGAGGCTTTAGCTGATTTCTTTTTACTTTATGATCGGTTGAGTAATAATCAAATAACATTAGGTGATAATAAAAAGACGCTTTCTAGTGCTTTAATTGTTGATACTAGAAGAGTCATTAGTCTTGCCTTTTACAATATGGATGGCTATTTGTCGGTAGACAAACATTTTTCCAAAGTCTCGTTAAAAAGTTACGAAAGTGATATTTATAAATCCTTAGCAGAGCTATACATTGACCAAGAGCGGTTTAAAGATGCTGCAGATACGTTTATGGGATATATCAATTCAAGGTCGCTTAGCGCTATCGCACCAGATTTTCATTCGCAGGTTATAGACGTTTATAAGAAAGGTGGCTTTCCTAGTCTAATTTTACCAGCAAAAGAAAAATTTGTAGTTAACTACGGTCGTAACAGCCAGTTTTGGTTTAAGCATGAAGGCTCTGTAATCGAACAAATCAAGCCCTTGTTAAGATTACATCTTAACGATATTTCACGTTTCTATCATGCTGAAGCACAAAAAAGAAAAAAAGCTAAAGACTTCTTAATTGCCGCAACATGGTATAAAGAGATCTTGGATACTTTTTCAGAACCAAAAGTTGATTCTGAATATCGCTTTTTAATGGCTGAAACGCTTTACGAAGGGAAATCATTTTTAGAATCAGCTAAAGCTTACGATATAGTTGCCTATAAAAATCCAAAATCAAAATACAAAAGAGATGCTGCCTATAGAGCATTAATATCTTATCAATCAATCGTCTACTCTAAAACAGCAACAAAAATAGAGAAACTAACACCGCTAATTTTAAGTGGGCTCAGTTTTGTTGAAGCATTTCCATTAGATAAGCAGGCGCCGGATGTACTTGCTCGAGTTGCAGAGCAACAGTTAAAAATTCAGGATGTTGGTGCTGCTATTTTAACAAGCCGAAAATTATTAGCACTAAAGATACCGGTTTCTGCAAAACAAAAACAGCGGGCATTAGTTATTATCGCAAATGGTTTATTTGATCAGGCTCAATATGCTGAAGCTGAATTAGCTATCGGCGAACTATTAAAAACAAAAAACCTCACTAGAAAAGAAAGAAACAGTTTCCATCAACGAAGAGCCGAAAGTATTTATAAGCAAGCAGAAAACGCTAAAAACTCAGGAGAAACTAGCTTAGCTATATCTTTATATCTCAAAATTAATGTCATAGAACCTTTGGCGCTAGTTAATATAAATGCGCAATATGATGCTGCTACATTGCTTCTAAGTATTAATTCGTGGGACAGAGCCGAAAAAATATTAGTTAATTTTAGGAATAAATATAGTAAAAATAAATTAGCTAAAAATATCCCTGAGAAATTGGCATTCATTTATCAAGAGCAAAAAGACTGGAATAAAGCAGCTAAAGAATTGACTATTATGATAAATAATCAGCCAGGTACTAATTTTGCCAGAGACGGAAGTTGGAAAATTGCCGAACTCTATGCGAAAGCAGATAATATAAATGAAGCAATCAAAGCCTTTAAACATTATGTTTGGACTTATCCTGCTCCATACCTGTTAGCACAAGAAGGTCGCAATAATTTAATTGCACTTTACACTAAACTTGGTGATATAAATAAAACCATATTCTGGAGGCAAAAATTAATTCAATTTTATCATAAGTCTATAGAAAATAACGCAAGAACAAGCTTTTTGGCAGCTCAATCTAAGTTCACTTTGAGTGAACCATTGTTTAAACAATACAGTAATATCAAGTTGAAATTACCACTTGCTAAATCGTTAAAAAAGAAAAGGAAGGCGATGAAAAATGCTTTAACCGCCTATGAATCAATTGTAGATTATAAGATCGCTTTATATACATCCAATGCCACTCATCGTATTGCACAAATATACCAAATTTTATCCGATGATTTAATGTCTTCTACTCGACCTAAAGGTTTGAATGAAGAAGAGCTTGAAGAATATGGATATCTACTTGAAGACCAAGCATTACCGTTTGAGGATAAAGCGATTGTCTTTTATGAGATTAATGTTAAACGCACCCAAGATGGTCTTTATAATACCCCAATAGAAGAAAGTCTAAGTGCTTTAAGAAAGCTAAAGCCTGCACAATATGATAAGACGGAAAAGCTGGAGGCTATTGAAGATGTTTTATTTTAAACTGAATGTTACGACAATTAAAATATTTTTTATTCTATCATGTGGGATCTTACTTTCCGCTTGTTCATCTTTCCAGACAGAAAATAAGACGAGTTCGAAATCATATAAGAAAACAGTTGTCCAGAGTTCCGCTTCTAATCAGCGCCAATCGGATATTGATGATACTTCAATCAATTTAAGTAAGAATAACTTAATTGACCCGATGGCTGATATACAAATTAATTCAGAAATTAAAGAATCTTATAAACAAACATCTAGTTTTATAAAGCAAAATAAATACCAGAAAGCACTTAACTTAATGATAAAGGTTAAAGGAAAGTACCCGCAACTTTCTGGCCCGAATTACCAAATGGCTCGGATTTATTTATTACAAAAACAATTTAAAAAGGCTTTGGAGCAAATTGATATTAGTGTGCAAAAAAATCCTAGAAATTACTATGCTATATCTTTGCAAGGCGTTATCTTAAAAACTCAGGGCAAATTTAAAGAGGCTAAATTAAGCTATTTAAAAGCGATAGATATCTTTCCAAATTACAGTAAATCGCATCTAAACTTGGGCGTGCTCGCTGATTTGTATCTGGGAGATTTAGAGCTGGCTTTAAGTGAATATAAAACCTATATGACGCTGACTTCAAATAAGGATAAAAAAGTGGCTAACTGGATACTGGAAGTCAATAGACGATTAAAAGCTTCAAAATAGGGTTAAGAAACTATGATTCATTATAACTACACTAGAAAAGCCTTCAATAAATTGTTTTGTTTAACAACTCTGTTTTTATCATTCAACTGCTTCTCGGAAGAAGAACCAAGTAACAATACGATTAAACAAACAACAATTGAAAAAACAGTGTTAGGTATGAATGTTTCAGGAAATAAAGAAGCACCCAACTCACTTTATATCATTCCTTGGAAAGATAGTACCGAACACTCAAAGCCACCGGAAATAAACAGGTTAATGGATGAGGTATTTTCAACAGTTGATCCTGATGTTTATGAAAAAGAACTCGGTTTTTATCAAAAACTGACTAAGGCAAACTCTGAGAGTATAAAAAAAGATTAATTTTCTTCAATAACCTTAGTTTTATTTAACTATGTGAACCAGTAGAACTTTAAAAATCAAATAAACAAGCTATACTAATTCGATAATAGAAATCGATTAATAGCCAGAATAATTTATTAATCCAGAATTATTTATTAATAGAATCATTTAACAACTAAACTGAGTTAACACAAAGTTTTAAGCCGTTAGGAGAACAATATGGCAGAATCATCACAATCAATCGCAAATGCTGCAATTGACCAGCCAGCACTCGGTACCTATGACACTATCATAAGTTTTATGCAAAATGGTGGTGAATTTATGTACATTATTTTGTTTGTTTTTTTTATCGGTATGGCTATTGCCATAGAGAGGTTCATATATTTGAGCTTAATGAAAACAAAAAACAGAGCTGCTTGGAATAGACTTTTGCCTGTTTTAAATCAAGGTGATTTTAGACAAGCATTAGATATGGCTACCAACTCCAATTCTGCTATAGGGCGTATACTTGCATATGGTTTATCAAAAGTAGGTCAAGGTAGACGGCATGATGATTTAGAAATGGCCATGGAAGAGGGCATGATGGAAATTTTACCAAGATTAGAAAAGAGAACGCCATATCTCGCAACTTTTGCAAACATTGCAACTTTGTTAGGATTACTTGGAACAATAATGGGATTGATTAAAGCTTTTACTGCCGTAGCAAATGTTGACCCTGCAGAAAAAGCAAATTTACTTTCCGCAAGTATATCAGTTGCAATGAATACAACCGCTTTTGGTTTAATGGCTGCGATTCCTTTATTACTTCTTTTTACTTTTTTACAAACTAAAACGACTGAGATTGTCGATAGTATTGAAATGGCATCGGTAAAATTTGTAAATCTCATTAGAGCTGCACGACCTCAAGAAAAAACAAAAACGGCTGTTAAACGTCCGGCGGTCTAATTGATTTTCTAGAACTGTTAGCTTAAATAGAATAATCCCCAATGCCGATTAATGATAAAGACTAGAAATGTAATTTTATGTTTAATAGACGATCTAAAAAAATGAAAGAAATGAATGCAGAGTTAAATATTACTGCATTTATGAACTTAATGGTTGTACTAGTTCCATTTCTTTTAATGACCGCCGTTTTTTCACAGGTTTCTATTTTGAATATAAATCTTCCGGTGGGTGCTTCAGAAGTTATTGAAACGGAAGATAAGCCACCAAAAGCTTTAGAAGTCGTTATTCGAGAAAATCGCTTGGATGTCCTGGAAAGAAGTTCTGGGTTATTAAAAAGTTTTCCGAATCTTGATGAGAAATATAGCTTTATAGAATTGAACCAATATCTTCAAGAAGTTAAAGCTCATCCTGAATTCAATACCGATACAGGTATTACATTATTAATGGAAATGGACACGCCTTACGATGCATTAATTCAAACAATGGATGCCGTAAGATTAGTGAAACTCGAACAAAAAGAGTTAGATGGTGAAGGTAATACAATACATGGCGAGCTTTTCCCCAATATATCAATGGGTGATGCGCCACCTGATACATTAAAGTCAAACTCAAAGACAAGATCCAATTCAAAACCTGCAGGAGGGAAGAAATGAAAAAATCCTATCGCGCAGTAAGAATGGAACGTCACCACAAAAGACAAAGTTCTAGTGGCTTAAACTTAGTATCATTGATGGATATATTTACCATATTGGTCTTCTTTTTACTGGTAAATTCCTCGTCGGTACAGCAATTACCTAGCAGTAAAGACTTAACATTACCGACATCTTCTGCTCAACAATTACCTGAAGAAACAGTTATTTTGTTAGTTAATAAAGATCAAATACTAGTGCAAGGCAGACTTATTGTGAATGTCAGTCAGGTACTTTCAAATAAAGCACCTCTAATTAATGAACTGTTAGAGGAAATGAAAATTCAAGCCGCATCTAGTTTAGTAGACAATGCTGCAGAGGAAGGTTTTGACGTTACTATAATGGGAGATAAAAATATTCCATATAAGTTATTAAGAAAAATTTTAGCTACGTTAAGCGAAGCAAACTACACAAATATTTCAATGGCAGTGATGAAGAAAAATGATTCACCAGACAGCAGTAAAGAGTAGGGGTAATCATGGCTTATAACTCATTAATGTCGTTTGATCCTGTATTACCTTGGGAAAATAATTCTGAGGAAACTAATCGTTTCTTAAAACTAATATTATCTGCAGTTATAATATCTATTTTAATTAGCAGTGTTGTCCCATTTTTGACAGTAGCGGAACTCGATAGAGCTAAAACTACAACAATTCCTCCTCGCTTAGTTAAAATGATACTGGAACAAAAGAAAGTAGTGGAACCGCCACCACCACCTCCAGCTGAAGCAAAAGAAGAAAAGAAAGAAGAGGAAAAACCTGAAGAGAAAAAAGAGGAAGTAAAACCGATCGAAATTAAAACGGCAAAAGAAGTAGCTAAAAAACATATAGCCGTATTTGACGCTTTGGCTGACTTAAGGGATTTAGCTAATGTAGATGATTTAAAGGTTAATCAATCTCTTTCAAATGATACAGGGCAAGCTGCGAAAGTAACTCGATCATTAATAACAAAAAAAGCGACTCAAGGAAGCGGTGGAATAATAGTAGCAACCGCTAGCAGATCAAGTGGCATAGGCGCGTTAAAAGGTCAAAACGTAACCAAAGTAACCAGTAATATTGGTGATGCAGTCGCTAATACAAAACGTAAAACGAAAAGTGGTAATCAGAAAAGAAGTGATGAGAATATACAGCTAGCATTTGACAAAAATAAATCAGCTATTTTTGCACTTTACCATCGCTCTTTAAGAAAAGATCCTAGTCTACAAGGTCGTGTCGTTTTCAGACTAACTATTTCTGCAAGTGGTAAGGTGACGGCTTGTAGTGTTGATACCAGTGAAATTGTGGATCCTAAATTGTTAAAAAGATTAGTTTCTCGAATTAAAAGAATCAATTTTGGAGCTCAAAGTGTCGTGACTTGGAATGATACTTATCAGATCAATTTCTTACCGAGTTAAATGAATTATAATTTTAAATTATCTCATATGAAAATTTTCTTAGAAATAGTTAAATTTACGTGCAAAATCTCTATATTAACATTCTCTCTCAAAGCCAATAGTCAATGGATACAACACTCTTTTGACGTCATGGGGACAAGGTCAAATGTCGAGTTTGAAATATCAAAAAATCAAGACGGAGAACAAATTCTAAAAAAAATAGTTAGTGAGATGCATCGGATTGACGCACTAATGAGTCCCTATAAAGCAAACAGTGAGCTGTCAAAAATTAATACAACAGCTTCAATACAACCAGTGAAAATTAGCCAAGAGTTATTCGATTTATTAGTTAAATCAAATGAATTTTCTGCACTGACTTATGGCGCATTTGATATTAGTTTTTCGAGCTTAGGCTATCTTTATGATTATAGAAACTCAGTCAAACCAACAAAAATTCAGATAGCTAATTTAAAAAATATTATCAATTATCAATCGATTAAATTGAACAAAAAAAACCTAAGCGTTAAATATACTAAAGCAAAAGTTAAAATTGATCTAGGCGGTATAGCAAAAGGGCACGCGGTTGATCAATGTATACAAATATTGAAAAATAATGGAATCGTCAATGCTTATGTAAGTGCGGGAGGGGATACTCGAATAATTGGTAAAAAAGACGATAGATTATGGTATATCGGTATAAAACACCCTAGAAATGAAAATAAATTACTAGTCAATCTACCTTTAGAAGAGGTTTCAATTTCCACATCAGGTGATTATGAGCGATTTTTTATTAAGAATGGTGTTCGCTATCACCACATAATTGACCCTAAAACAGGTGAATCAGCAAGTGAATTACAAAGTGTTACAATCTTAGCACCAAATTCAACGATGGCAGATGCTCTTTCTACAAGCGTTTTTGTATTAGGGAGCAAAAAAGGTTTAAAGCTGATTAATAATCTACCTGATATATCGGCTATCCTCGTGGATTCACAGGGACTGCTTTATTTCTCAAATGATTTAGAGAAACTTGACTGAATCAAATAAATTTCTAAAGATATAGCTTGGTCAATTATGCAGCCGATTACGTTAATGATATAATAGATAAAATTCAGCGTAGGCCGTTAAAGATAAGTCTGTTAATTTTTCTAAAAGAGCCAAAACATTCTGTTTTTACAAACTAGTTGATTATTAAAATACACCATTATTAACTTTACTCACCTTAAACTTACTGACCTACTTTATGCATTCATCATTAATTCAAATATATCACATTTGTTTTGCTCTAATAGTTTGCATTTTGATGTCGAAGATTGGATTGGCTAAAGAAATTTCAAATATCTACCAGGTTGATATTCAAGTTAAGGAACAGAGTAATAAAGCACGTTGGCAGGCAAGCCTGGAAGGATTTAAACAGGTTCTAGTAAGAAGAAGCGGAAGTAACCGTATTTTAAGTTCTAAGCAAACGATCGACGCCTATAAAAAAGTCACTAGTTATGTACAAAAATCTCAATATTCAAGCAACACTGAGTTGATGTCTGAATATAAATATATCATTTCGCTCCATTTTGAACCTCGTTTAATTGATAATTTAATAAAACGCGCTAACCAACCACTTTGGGATTCTAATCGGCCTGTCAGCATGCTGTGGTTATCTCAAGAAGAAACTGTTGAAAATAATCCTCCTTACCGAAGAATAATAATAGAAAATGTATCTGAGCAGGTTACCAATAACCTAATTTTAAAAAACTCAAATCGACGTGGCGTTCCCGTCATACTGCCCTTAATGGATTTTGACGACAACTTGCTTGTCACTCAAAGTGATGTTTGGGGACGATTTCCTGAAGCAATTATTGTTGCAAGTAAACGCTATTTAGTTGAATCAATTATCATAGGTAAAATATATCAAAGAGATGGATTATGGATAGGGCAGCTTTCCTATTTTAATGAAAGCAATAATTTGAGCTTTGAGCATCAAACAGATAATGTAGAAATGATGTACGAAAAGATATTTGATAGCTTAGCTGAAATATTATGTAACCAGTACTGTGTGACGCAAACAGCCACTGTCGGACAGGAACTTCTTATAGAAATCGAAAATATTACTAATTTTGAGGCCTTTCTAAAAATTAAAAATTATATATCTGAATTATCTGCGATTCGACAAGTTGATGTGCTAGCTATTCATCAGGACAAATTGATTTTAAAACTTTCTTTGTTGTCAAATGAACAAGCGGTTATTGATAGTCTTAGCTTAAATCGTCAGTTAAGAATTGTTGTAAAAGAAGAAGTGTCTGTCATTGATGATAATAAATCTATGGACGAATACGAAGATCCTTTAATGTCTTTTAATGATGACAATCAAGTTGAAACAGCCTATATTGTTGAACCTGTAATTCTCGAACCCACCACTATTAAACCTGTAACACACGAAGTAGAAATTAAAACCATTTTTTATAGATGGGCCGATTAAAATGAAGTTACAAAAAAGCTCTATACCTAATGTGATAACTAGTTTAAGGCTTTTCTTACTGATACCTCTATCCTTTTACCTTTCAAAAGAAGATTATACAACGGCGCTTTATATATTTTTTATTGCCGGTTTATCGGATGCGTTAGATGGTTTTCTTGCTAAAAAGTTTGATTGGGTCAGTCATTTTGGAAGCATTCTAGATCCTTTAGCAGATAAAGCATTACTCGTGATTTCGATGGCAATACTCACAATGAATGCAAAGATAGACGTGCTTTTATTTTCACTCGTTGCGTTGCGTGATCTGTATATCATTTTAGGTGCTTATCTGTATCATCGGAAATTCGGAAAATATCAAATGAAACCAAGTATTTATTCCAAAATGAACACCTTCTTTCAAATATCGATGGTTACCTTACTTTTAATTTCATTAGGGTATGATTCTTTACCCGTCCATATTTTCACATTACTCAATTGGTTAATATATATTTCACTTTTTGTAAGTACCTTTCATTATACTTTTGTCTGGGGTGATCGTTATTTTAACAAGGAATATCAGCACTCTGATAATTAAATAAAATTGAATTAACCATTCAATATCTATTCTATTACAAACTAAAAATTATGTTTCAATTACCTCTAAATATAACTCTGGATTCTTCCGCAACCTTAGACAGTTTTTTTGTTGGCTTAAATGACGAGCTGATAGCAAAAATTCAAGCATATTCTAATGATCAATTTTATTATAATAATACTAGTCATATTAATGAAACCAGCATTAATGAAAACAATATGTTATTTATTTGGGGAGCAGAAGATTCAGGGAAATCACATTTAGCTCAAGCTACATGTCAAATGTTTGACAAAATTGCTGATAAAACATGTGTATTCCTACCTCTAAATAATAAGGAAATATCGCATCATATTCTAGAAGGGCTAGAAAATATCGATCTAGTTTGTATTGATTCATTAGAATTCGTACGAGGGGATTTAGAATGGCAAGTATCTCTTTTTAATTTATATAATGACTTAAAAGATGCCAACAAAAAACTCATTATATTTTCTAAACAATCGCCGTCTCAAATTCAATTAGAGCTTACCGACTTATTGTCACGTTTAAATTCGATGCCTATTTATAAATTACACAAAATAGACGAGCAACAGCTAGTAGAGTTTGTGCAAGCTAGTGGTAAAAATATTGGTATGGAAATAAATGTTGAAGTCGCTAATTTTCTTTTAAGTAGGAGCGATCGTAGTGTCATTAACTTGAAAAATATAATTAGTAAACTTGATGAGCAATCTCTAGCTCATCAACGCAGAATTACAATTCCTTTTATCAAAGACATTCTAGAGATTTAATCTATATTTCTAGTCGAGATCAAACTCTTCGCAATCCAAAACACTCGCACTAGATAAAATGCATGCTTTGTGCATTTTAGTTCTCGGTAGTATTCTTTCAATATAAAAATCTAAAACTTGAAATTTGGACTTTATAAAGCTTGGACTTTGGTTAGAAGAATATGCCACCGTAGCCATTTGTAGAAGCATACTTGCTAAAGAAATGTAACCGGAGTACATCAAAAAATCGAAAGCTGCGGCGCCAATTTCTTCAGGATTTTGTTGTCCTTTTGTTGCGACTGTCTGAGTTAATATTAGCCACTCATTATTAATCTCTTTAATCTGTAAAGAGGCTTTATTGAGTACTTTTGAGAAATAACTTGATACTTCAAGTTGTAATGACGCTGCGGTATTACAATGTTGATTAATTTCAGTAATCCATAATTGTAAAGATTGACCTTTGTCTCTCATTATTTTGCGACCTAATAAATCTAGCGCTTGTATTCCATTTGTCCCTTCATAAATCATAGCAATGCGAGCATCCCGAACTTGCTGTTCTAACTCCCATTCTTTTATAAATCCGTGACCACCCAAAACCTGCACCGCATGATTAGCGGACTCAAAACCTAACTCAGACATTAACGCTTTACATATTGGAGTGAGTAAACCGAGCCTCTCTTCAATATCACCATTTTCATCTACCCCAGATTTGACTTGATCTATCAAAGTTGAAACGTAAAAGGCTAATCCACGGCATCCCTCTACGATCGCTTTTTGACTCATCAACATTCTTTTAACATCGGGATGGACAATAATTGGATCAGCTGTTTTTTCAGGATATTTAGCACCTGATAGAGAACGCATTTGCAGACGGTCTTTAGCATAATCTAACGAAGCAGAGCGCGAGAGATCTGCGATAGCATATCCTTGAGTTCCTGTAGCTAACCGAGCTGAGTTCATCATCGTGAACATGTAACTTAAGCCTTTATTTTCTTCGCCTACCAAGTAACCAATGGAATTATCAAAATTCATAACACAGGTTGCGGATGCTTTAATCCCCATCTTGTGTTCAATTGATCCACAAGTGACATTATTATCAGTGGGAAGATTATTGTTCTCAACGGCATTAGTATCTTCATTAATTTTAGGAACTATAAATAACGATATACCTCTTGTTCCTTTAGGCGCATCAGGAAGTCTTGCTAGAACAAGGTGAATAATATTATCTGACATATCATGCTCACCTGCAGATATAAAAATTTTAGTTCCAGAAATAGAGTAATTACCATTATCTATTAATTTAGCTGATGTCTTTAACAATCCTAAATCTGAGCCACAATGAGCCTCGGTTAGACACATTGTGCCAGTCCAGCGGCCTTGAATTAAATTTGGTAAATACCTTTCTTTTAATGTTTTATTTCCATGTGCTGTTAAAGCTGAAACTACTCCATGAGTAAGCCCTGGATACATACTCCAGGAAGTATTTGCCGATGCATTCATCTCTCCAACACAAATAGCAACACTAGCAGGTAGCCCTTGACCACCAAACTCGGCAGAAAAACCTAGAGAAGCCCAACCTGCATCGCAAAATTGTTTATATACCTCTGGAAACCCTTTTGGTGTTGTGACTTTTCCACCTTCCCAAATACACCCTGCTGAATCTCCAGGATGATTTAATGGAGAAAGTTGTGTTTCTGCGAACTTAGCTGATTCATCAATAATGGCATTGATTAATTCTTCATCACTTGCATCTTCAAGACCTAATTTTGAATATAATTCGGTTACTTTTAACCAGTCGTGTAATATAAACTTCATGTCTTCGACAGGTGCTTTGTATTGGGGCATAATCAGTTTTCCGTGATACTTTTGAAAATTAACAATTGAGCGTGCTATTTTAGCTTTTTATAAAGTCGTATTTTTTGCTCTCATTAGTCGTTTTTTGCTACGTTTAACATTTCCAATATCAATTTATCGGGTCTGTGTAGTAAGGTCAAGATAAAAAGCGAACATATGTTCATTTTTTACTGAATCAATATTGAAGATATAAGTAATGACAAATAACAATACAAATCAGCCCGCATTTTCTGGCATTTCAAGATTATATGGTAGTAATACTATGTCTACTCTTGCTGAAATGCATGTTACTGTGATTGGAATTGGAGGCGTTGGTAGTTGGGCATCCGAAGCCCTTATTCGCTCCTCGGTTGGTAGTTTATGTTTGATTGATTTGGACGATATTTGTATCACAAATAGCAATCGTCAGATACATACAACAAGCGAAACAATTGGTCAATTAAAAGTTGAAGCTATGAAAACGCGTCTATTGACTATTAACCCAAATTGCAAAATAGAAACTCGTTTAGATTTTATTGATAAACAAAATTTGCAAGATTTGATACCAAGTGAGACGGATTACATTATTGATGCAATTGACAATGCTAAGGTAAAAGCCTCATTAGTCGCTTACTGTAAAAGGAATAAGATAAATATTATCACAACGGGAGGTGCTGGAGGCCAAATTGACCCTTTAAAAGTTACCGTTTCAGATCTTAATAAAAGTTGGCAAGATCCGCTTTCTGCTAAAGTGCGAAATGAATTACGGCGTAATTTTGGTTTTAGCCGTAATCCTAGACGTGTATATGGGGTCGAATGTGTGTACTCAACTGAACAAGTCCGTTATCCAACCAATTCAGGTCAAACTAGTTTTGCTAAACAAACTGACTTGCATTCCAATAAGTTAGACTGCTCGCAAGGGTTAGGAGCATCAGTCATGGTTACATCAACCTTCGGAATGGTCACCGCATCAAGAGTTATTAATAGATTATTAAGTGATTTTAAACCAATTTAACAAAATCGGCGATTCCGCCTATTACTCTTTCTCACATAACGAACCCATATTTTAAACTTTGCATTATTAATGAATTTTTTGATGAACTGATGGTATATCACCATGTTGATTGGCTTGACGTATGTAAAGAATAAGCTCATTTTCAGCCTCGTGCTGAGAAATAAATGGGCCGGCTTCTTCATTTTCTCTAGTCATAAACCACCAGCCTTCACCTGTATGATAATAACGGTCGCTTCTAAACCATGGTCGAGCTGCTTCTCCTGCACGTGTTCGCATTTTGAACTCCTTTTCTAGTTAAATACATTAATAACGACTTTTTCACATTTAATAGAATAAATCTAGTAAATATTCACGATTTATTAATAATACTTTCCAGGAAAGAAAAAAGGCTAATGCAATAAACTGATTCAAAGATTCATCCCGATTTGCTACTATTAACGAGTTCTAGCTTTCGAATATTGCTGAGATGACATGTTACTAACGTCAACAATAATAAAAAAGGGAAATAGCCTTAGTGAGTGCAATTGAAATCCCAGGTTATGAGATAATAAAAACGCTTGGTGTAGGTGGTCAAGCAACCGTATATCTGGCTATTCAAAAGGGCTTTGACCGCGAAGTTGCTTTAAAAGTGATGTCTCCAGCATTAGCTGCTGATCCAACATTTGGCGAACGTTTTATTCGCGAAGCTAAAATTGTCGCTAAATTAGCTCATTCAAGAATAGTCACAGTTTACGATGTTGGTGAAAGTGGAAATTTTTATTATCTCGCTATGGAATATATGCGTGGTAAAGAGCTAAAAGCAAGAATTTCAAATGGTTTAAAAACAAAAGAAGCTTTATCCATTATAGCCAAGCTGGCTATGGCGTTACACTTTGCACATAGTAAAGGTTATATTCATCGCGATGTTAAGTCTGAAAATATTCTTTTTGATGACAATAATCAACCTATTCTAACTGATTTTGGCATAGCCAAAGCATCTAACTCATCAACACAGATGACTCAAACGGGTAAGTTAATCGGTACTCCTGAATATATGAGTCCCGAACAGTGCAGAGGTAAAAAATTAGATGGTCGGTCAGATCTATATAGTTTAGGTATTATATTATTCGAAATGATGACAGGTAGTGTCCCTTTCACTGGTGAAGATTCTGTTAGTATTTGTATTAAACATGTCACCAAACCAGTACCGCAATTGCCTGCCCGACTTAACAAACTTCAATGGATTATCAATTCACTACTCGATAAAAATCCCAATGCAAGATTTCAAACAGGTAATGAATTAGCTGACGCTTTAAAAGAGTTTATTGTTACAGGAAATCAGACTGGGACAACAGGAAGTGTATCAAGAGTATCGGGTGGTATCGCTAAAACCGTCATTTCGCGAGTGGTTGATCAATCAGTAAGAAGTGACGATTTTGACGATGAAGATTACGCGCTGAGTGATGAGTTTAATCTTGAACAAAAAATAAGTATTGCTCCGAAAGGAAAAAGTAAAGCTGGATTAATAATAACAATCATTGTTTTGCTCTCTGTTGGTGCAGCGGGCTTTCACTTTCAAGATCAATGGCTTCCTAAATTTCAAGAATTCGCAGATTTAAATTCGACTAATAAGCCAATTATTAATCCAACTAAAAATCAAAACCAAAAACTTCCTGTTTCAGATGAAAAAGAACTGAAAAACACCATTCCGCAAGATACAGATATATCGACTGTTCGAGTCAGTCAATTGATTCAGAGGGCGGATACATTAGCTCAATATACACCCCATGAATTAAAAGATATTGAACAAGCGCTTGATAATTTAACTACAGCAAAATCCTTAGAGCCGATCAACAATAATGTAACGGTTACTCGTGGGAAGATCATAGAAATTGCGCTTGCTGAAGCAGTTACAACTGCTCAAGCTTCAAAATTTAATGCTGCGAATGATTGGATTAAACTGGTAGAAATTGCCGATCGTGATAATCCAAAGTTGCAATCTACAAAATTAGAAGTACTAGCGATAAAGACAAAATACGACTCAGATTTAGTGAGGAGAGAAGAAGACGCGAGAAATTTAAGTCTATATTTAAACAATGGATTAGATACTTTTCATAAGGGAAGGTTAGGTGCACCAGAGAATGCGAATTCGATATATTATTATGCAGCAGCTTTAAAAATAGACCCCGAAAATGAACAAGCCTTAAACGGCTTGAGTTCAGTAACAAAAAAATATCTGGCTCTTCTCGAACAAGCAATAAAAACCAAAGAATTTAGTAAAGCTAGACGCTATTTAACAAGTCTTAAAACCATACCTAAATCGGCTACCGACGGTGTGAACTTGTCAAATTTAGATAGCCGAGTTACAAAGGCCAAGAATTTTTCTTTGAAGAGAGCAAAAGAGCAACAAAGATTAGCCACAATTGCTGAAAATGAGCGATTGGCCGAGGATACAAGACAAAAGAAAAGAGCGAACCCTCTTGTTAGAATGCAACTTAATAGTAATTTACAAATAGCGCAACAATTATTTGATGAGGGTCATTTAGTCACACCATATGGTAGCAATTCACTGGAAAGATTTAATGCTGTATTAAAAATTGATGCTAAAGACGAAGAGGCTCTTTTAGGAATAAAGAAAATTGGCGAACTTATTGTTCAAAATCTTGATGTTGCTATTTCTAACAATCTTAAAAATGAAGCGGTTAAATGGTACGATGCGTTGAAGATTTATGAACCAGTTGATATTCGCTTAGTTGAATATAAAACCAAAATTGAAAGCATTGTCCAGAAACCTATAGAAGGCGTTGATACAAATGACACTGAATCAGCTAATGAAGTCAATAACTTAGAAAGTCAGTTAAGAGATGATTTAATAGTTGTCGAGGGTGCTGCAAACGATAATACAACAAATGAACCGAGTGCAATTGATTCTACAGACAATCCAGATTCCTACGTTCCGGTTTCAGAGGAGCCAGTTTCAGAAGAGGATGATAATTTAACCGAATTAGATCCGGTAGATATTTAAGTCAATGACAAAATAGCACTAGATTGTTAAATTAAGATGTAATGAATATTGAACTTATTTTAAATTAAACAAAAAAAAATATTTAAATAAACGAATATAAAATAGAGAGAATATTATGAAAGAATTTTTACTAAATGTTACATCTGTCATATTTATTTCTTTACTGCTTGCGTGCGGAGGGGCAAAAAAAGCAACAATATCAGCGGCAGATATTTCTCAAGCTGAAAATAATGAAACGCTTGAAAGTCTTTATAAGGTAATTGGCCAAACTATCATAGAAAGTTCGGGTTCAAGTAAAAAAGAAGCCATTTCAATTCAGTCTCAAATAGTAAGTCGCTTGGTAGTCTCTTATCAAACTAAAATAGATCAACAACTTACTGACAAAACTGAATACGGCCTCGTTACACGTCAACACTTGAATCAAACATTAGATTCAATTCAGCCTTTAAAACAATGGGATCAAAATGCTTATTCAAAAGCAAAGCAAGAAGTTAACGCCCAACTAAAACTAACTAACACCGCTATAGACGACGCAAATAGTTCTGCGAAAGAAAATGAAAATAAACTGGTTATCAATTTAAGCTTTTTAAAGAAAGCATCTTTGCTAGCGGGTGAAAATGAACAAGAAACAACTCTCTATCATAAAGTACGAAAAAATAGCCTGGAAACATTATCAAACGATGGAAGGTCTGCTTTTGAAAAACGTATGTTTAATACAGCGATAGTGAAAGCTAATACTGGTTTAGCGATTGATGCTGGTAATATCCAATTCGAATCTTTATTAGCGCAAGCTGAAGCCTCTTTGTTCGAGCAAAATTTTAATGAATCTTTACAAAATGCGAAACCCGAGGTGGCTTATAGTGCATTGTTAGACATTGCTGATAAACCTATCATGCTGCAAATAAAGAAAAAAATGGGACGAAGTTTTTTACTTCTAGCCAACTATTTTGCTGCTAATGCACAAGAAGCTTACAAAAAAGGTGACTATTATCTAGCTTATAATGAATTTCTACGAGGTAGAGACATTCAAGATAAATTGACTGCGCCCAATAAAGGCTTTATTCAAGAAAAAGCTTTTTTAGATTTATTGAAAAAAGAGACACTTAAAAATGTAAATAGTTTTGGAAAAAATTACGCTTTATTACAAGTTATAAAAGAATTTGATGATAGATACCCAACGTTAAATGAATCTTTATTAACCGATGTCGAAAAAATAATATCTCGCTCTACAACTAAACTAGCTATTAGCTCTTTCAGTGAAGTCACTTCTGCTAATTCAGTTGTCGCATCATTAGGTCGACGAATTGCGAGTAAACTAGAAAAGATATTATTTAGTGGATTAAAAAACGAAATATTAGTGGTAACCGATATTAAAAAGGCTAATACACAGGATTATTCTGGACCTCACTACCAAATTAATGGTGAGATTTTACAGGCTGCAATTGAAACGAATAAAAGCGAAGCTAGACGTAGTAAAAATGTACAAACGGGTATTAATAAGGTTGAAACTGAAGAATATATTAAATGGAAAAAACGCAGTAAAGGTGATGTTCCTACTAGATATTTAGAATCAAAGGTAATGGAAGATATTATTCTTTCTCTCGAACACATTAGAAAACTGGCTGTTGTTGAATTAGATTATAAAATCATTGCACCTGTTTCGCAGAAAGTATTAATCACTAATAACTTAAATAAAGAAAGCGATTTTAAAGGAACAACGACTCAGGAATATCAAAAAGGGATGTTTCTTCAGCAATACGTGCAAGCAGATCTACCAAGCGATATTAAAATTATGGATAATTTAGCGACAGAGTTATCTGTAGAATTAGGCGAAAAATTAACCAGCTTTTTAACCGGCATCGACAAAGCGTTTCACTCTAAATCAACTAAATCGTTAATCAAAGGAGACAAGTTAGCCTCGATTGAGCTTTTAGCTAATGCGGTAGTGATTGTAACCAAAAAGTTCCAGAACGAGTCAAATTCTCTAGACCCTAGTAAATCAGATAAAGCAGATAAAAAGCAAGAAGTTAAAACAAGTGAAAAATGGCTGTTAGAGTTAAAGAAGCAAGTATTAGAATTTATCTAGTTTACTCAGTAATTAGAATAACCTCTTTAGATTAATTAAAATATAAAACGAGGCAGTTTCGATACCTCGTTTTATTCACTTTTATATGCTTTTAGCTTGCTGAATTGCATTGCCAATATAGTTGGATGGTGTCAGTGCTTTAAGCGAAGACTTTACCTCTTCAGGCAATTCAAGAGTATCAACAAACTCTTTCATACCGGCTTGGTCGACTCGCTTTCCTCGGGTTAATTCCTTCAGTTTTTCATATGGCTTTTCAATACCGTAACGGCGCATAACCGTTTGAATTGGCTCCGCTAACACTTCCCAATTTTGATTAAGTTCAGATGCTAAAGATTTCTCATTCACTTCTAACTTTGAAATACCTTTAAGTGTTGATTGATAGGCGATTAACGAATGAGCAACACCTAAGCCGAGAGTTCTCAAAGCTGTAGAATCACTCAAATCTCGTTGCCATCTAGAAACGGGTAGCTTTTGACCTAGATGAGTGAAAAGAGCATTAGCAATACCAATGTTTCCTTCGGAGTTTTCAAAATCGATTGGATTCACTTTATGAGGCATTGTTGAAGAACCGATTTCACCCGCAATGGTTTTTTGTTTAAAGTGTCCTAATGCAATGTAACCCCAAAGATCTCTATCAAAATCCATTAAAATAACATTAAAACGACTAATAACATCAAAATATTCAGCGATATAATCATGAGGCTCAATTTGAGTGGTATATGGATTCCAAGTTAATCCTAAATCTTCGATAAATATTTGCGCAAATACAGGCCAGTCAATTTCGGGGTAAGCAGAGTAGTGTGCATTGTAGTTTCCAACAGCACCGTTCATTTTACCCATTAATTGTACTCTTCCAAATTGTGCTTGTTGACGTTGCAATCGAGCGACAACGTTTGCCATTTCCTTACCTAAAGTCGTTGGAGACGCTGGCTGTCCATGAGTTCTAGACATCATCGGAATCTCAGCAAAATCATTTGCTAAGTCAGCTATTGAATTGACTATATCGCCTTGTTGTTCATCAATGATCAATGAAGCATCTTTAAGCATTAGCGCATAAGAAAGGTTGTTGATATCTTCAGAAGTGCAAGCAAAATGAATGAACTCACTCACAGCGCAAATGTCTTTGTTATTTGCCGTTTTCTCCTTAAGGAAATACTCGACGGCTTTAACGTCATGGTTTGTTGTACTTTCGATGTCTTTAACTCGTTGCGCATCCGCTAAACTGAAAGTCTCTACAATTTGATCTAATTCATGACTAGTTGACTCACTAAACACTGGGACTTCTTTGATTAACTCACAATTAGCTAAAGCTTGTAACCAACGGACTTCAACCTGAACACGGTATTTTATTAAACCGTACTCACTAAATATGGCTCGCAACTCTTTTGTTTTGCTGCCATAGCGTCCGTCAGCCGAAGAGATGGCCGTCAGTGCAGATAATTCCATGGAAATTCCTTTGTTGGTTGTATAAAGATTAAACATATTTTACCTGATTGGTTCAGTAATTGGCATAGCAATATAATATTGATAAGTACTTGTATAAAAATCAATTAAACAGAAATTTTTAATCATTTTTATATTGGGACGTTACCTAATAGATTGGTGGACTAAAAACAATTTCGTAATCTTAAAATTAGTATTCTTAAAATCAACTATACTTATGTACTAGCGGATTATAACTAGAATCAATTATCCCTTAACTTTCTCTTGAAAACCTTTGATTTTTAACAAAATTTCATTATTATTGGTCAGGTTAATTTTTTAAATCAAAATATAAAAAGAATTCGAATTTAAAGGCTATCAAATGAAAAAAATGATATTTCCTCAAGCAGATCATTATCAAGTACCAAAAGCTTTGTTTATCGGCGCATGGAAAGTTTGGTTTAAGCGATTTGGTGAGCATGACCAATGGCGTAAAGGTAAAATGCCAGGCGGTCAAAATAACTCAAAACTATTTGAAATATTGCAAGATGGTAACCGCTTTACATTAGAAGTCATGGCGCGTTTAATGGTTCCTTGGTCATTCAGAGATCAGACTCAACTCGGAACAGCATTCTATTTAATGAATCCCGATGTCATTAGAAGAACTAAAATATCTAAAGATTTAAATATGTATGGCGTTAGGCTAACGGATCAAGCACTAGATTATTGGGATTCTCTAACATTTTTAGAACAAGATATGTTCACCGCTTATGCAGAAGCAAGAATTCAAGCAGATATAGAGTCGCCCAGTAGTGCTCCTATCATTATTGATGACGCAGGTATTGAAGTCATCGGCGAGGATATTTATCCACCTATAATCCCAACAAAAGACGCATCAGACGAAGATTTTGCGAGTGCGCTAGTCGCTTGGATTGATGAAGACCCCTTTACTCCCATGTATCAACGAGAAGCTGTTGCGGATTCCGTGAGTAGTTGGCATGACCGTTTAGAAGCATTTTTTTGGCCAAAACCAAGAAATGGACTAATGCAGGTTTCTCATTCAGCAGATGGACTTATGTATCGTTCTACATTACTAGCGAAAGGTATAGATGTTGGTCTTGACTGGAATGATGAAGACAAAGAACTTGCAGTAAAAACAGCTGAAGAAATATTTTTACAATCGGGCGTGCCACAAAAAGAAGCGACATGGGAAAATATTCATGCAGTAATGAAAGCGGCTATTAGCAAGGACACGAATTCAACTGCAAAAATGAACAGTGGTTGGTCATTAATTGCATCTTTTGCTACCCATTGGCTGAATTCGGAAGAGGGTAGAACACCAATGGTGTGTTGGAATAGTAGAGTTTCAACGTCAATCCTTTCTAGATTAGATTTTCTTATGGTCGAAGCAGGTTATACCGAATTAGATAATCGCTTTGAACATCTTGGTACGATACCAGGATGGGGTGGAACAAGGCCAAGAGAAATGACGATAAAGTGGCCTGAAGGCTACAGAAGCTGGCAAACTCAAGTGGCAGCTAGTGAGTTTGTAGACAAGATGGTCAATTGCTTAAATACCGAAACAAAAAGCGATGGTTCTCTAAAGTATCAACAGATGCCTATCCCAACAGGTGGCAGAGCACCTTGGACAATGCTAGGCGTTCAATTGATATTATTTTCAGATGGTTATTAGAGCTTGATAATTCATGAAATTAAATTTTACCTATATTAGATATAAGAAAAACATTTTAAGAACTGTTTTAAAGTGAAAGAGATAAAATGTATAATGTCGCCCAATAAAACTGTCGTTAATATTTATTAAACGTATTTTCAAATTTAGCTTATTAAAGAGGATCTCTAACGTGTTACAAACCTATAGAAATCATGTTAACGAAAGAGCAGAGCAAGGAATTGTTCCACAACCTATTTCACCAGAACAGATGACTGACTTGGTAGAATTATTAAAAAATCCGCCAAAGGGCGAAGAGGCGTTTTTACTAGATTTGGTGACTAACCGAGTTCCTGCTGGTGTTGATCAGGCCGCTTACATTAAAGCCGGATTCTTATCTGCTGTAGCCAAAGGTGAAGCGACAAGCCCTATTATAGATAAACAACTAGCTGTTACATTACTTGGAACCATGCTTGGTGGATACAACATAGAGACATTAGTTGTGTTGTTAGATAATCAAGAGCTCGCTGAATTAGCTGGAACTCAACTCAAAAAGACACTTTTAATGTTTGATGCTTTTCATGATGTTGCAGATAAATCGAAATCTGGCAATCTTATCGCTACATCAGTCATTCAAAGCTGGGCAGATGCTGAATGGTTTACCAATAGAGATGCGCTAGAAGAGAAAATTACTTTGACAGTGTTTATGGTTCCCGGTGAAACTAATACCGATGATTTATCACCAGCACAAGATGCATGGTCTAGACCTGATATCCCCTTACACGCATTAGCGATGTTAAAAAATCCAAGAGAGGGTTTAGAGGGTAATCCATTAGAAGTAATCGAAGAACTAAAAGCAAAAGGCCACCCTGTCGCTTACGTTGGTGATGTTGTTGGTACAGGATCTTCAAGAAAATCAGCTACTAACTCAGTTTTATGGTTCATGGGCGACGATATTCCCAACATACCTAATAAACGTGATGGTGGATTTTGTTTAGGCAGTAAAATTGCGCCAATCTTTTTTAATACAATGGAAGATGCTGGAGCGTTACCTATAGAAGTTGATGTTTCTAAATTAGAAATGGGTGATGTGATTGATATCTATCCTTATCAAGGAAAAATAGAAAAAGAGGGTGTAGTTTTAGCCGAATTTTCACTAAAGACTCAAGTTTTGTTAGATGAAGTACAAGCGGGCGGTAGAATTCCGTTAATTATCGGTAGAGGATTAACAGCTAGAGCAAGAGAGTTTCTTGGTTTATCTGCAAGTAAACAGTTCAGATTACCTGCTGAAGTCATTGCTTCTGATAAGGGTTTCACACTAGCTCAAAAAATGGTTGGTAAGGCTTGTGGACTAGAAGGTGTTAGAGCGCATCAATATTGCGAACCTAAAATGACGACGGTTGGCTCTCAAGATACTACTGGCCCAATGACCAGAGATGAATTGAAAGATTTAGCTTGTTTAGGTTTTTCCGCTGATTTGACCATGCAGTCTTTCTGTCATACAGCTGCCTATCCGAAACCGATTGATATTGATACTCAGCACACATTACCAGATTTCATAATGAATCGGGGCGGTGTATCGCTTCGACCAGGTGACGGAATTATTCATAGCTGGTTAAATAGAATGTTATTACCTGATACTGTTGGTACTGGTGGCGATTCTCATACTCGTTTTCCGATTGGAATATCTTTCCCAGCAGGCTCTGGTTTAGTCGCATTTGCAGCAGCGACAGGCGTGATGCCATTGGATATGCCTGAATCAGTATTAGTCCGTTTTTCTGGCGAAATGCAACCAGGCGTAACATTACGAGATTTGGTTAATGCTATACCATATGCGGCCATTCAAAGAGGATTATTAACCGTAGAAAAAGAAGGTAAGAAAAATATCTTCTCCGGAAGAGTTTTAGAAATTGAAGGTTTACCCAATCTAAAAGTTGAGCAAGCATTTGAACTTTCTGATGCGTCAGCAGAACGAAGTTCAGCGGGTTGCTCCATTAAACTCGATAAAGCACCAATTGTAGAGTATTTGAACTCTAATATTGTCATGCTTAAATGGATGATTAAAGAAGGTTATGGTGACGCAAGAACGATTAGCCGTCGTATTGAAAAAATGCAAGAATGGTTAAAAGAGCCTATCCTTATGTCTGCAGATTCGGATGCAGAATACGCAGAAATTATAGAAATTAATCTGAACGAAATTCAAGAACCCATTGTAGCCTGTCCAAATGATCCAGATGACGTTAAGCTTTTATCAGATGTACAAGGCGTTAAAATTGACGAGGTATTTATAGGTAGTTGTATGACCAATATCGGTCATTATAGAGCGGCGGGTAAACTCTTAGAAAAGGTTGATGCCATACCGACCAGACTATGGATTGCTCCACCAACAAAAATGGATGAACATCAGTTGATGCAAGAAGGTTATTATAATATTTTTGCAACCGCTGGCGCACGAACTGAAATGCCAGGTTGCTCTTTGTGCATGGGAAATCAAGCACGAGTAGCAGCAAATTCGACAGTGGTATCAACCTCAACAAGAAACTTCCCTAATCGTTTAGGTAACGGTGCGAATGTTTATTTAGCATCAGCTGAACTTGCCGCTGTTGCCGCTATTGTTGGTAAATTACCGACGGTTGAGGAGTATATGACTTACGCTTCTCAGTTGGATACTATGAGTGATGAAATCTATCGTTATTTAAACTTTAATGAGATTGAAGACTTCAAAAAATCTGCAAATATGGTAACAATCCCGGTACAACAGAAAATAGTCGTAAACCATTAAATTCATTTGTTTAGATTCACTGTAACAAAAGCGTTTATCCTAGCGCTTTTGTCGAATTTACCTCTATCCATTTTTTATAAAAAATAAATTTAAGAATTTTATCAATGAATGAACTTCAATCAACTATTTCACAAGATGCTAAAGACCTAAGTGCTTGGCTAGAAAGAATTGAAAGTTTTCACCCTGAAGAAATAAAGTTAGGTTTGAGCCGAATTAAAGATATTGCACGCTTAATGGATCTGCTATCACCAAAGGCTAAAGTGATCACAGTTGCTGGTACCAATGGTAAAGGTTCATGCGTTGCGACTTTGGAATCTTTAGCCCTTCAATCAAACCTCAAAGTCGCTTGTTACACCTCACCTCATTTGATGGTTTTTAATGAAAGAATTAGAGTCAATGGTGCTAATATTTCAGACAGGCAACTAAACAATGCTTTTGATAAGATCGAAATTTGTAGAGGTGACACCGCTTTAACCTTTTTTGAGTTTACAACTTTAGCGGCGCTACAAATATTTTCAACTAAAAAGCTTGATTTGATTGTTCTAGAAGTTGGCCTAGGAGGGCGTTTAGATGCGGTTAACATCATCGAACCTGATGTCGCCATCATCACAACCATTGCAAAAGATCATACTGATTGGTTAGGTAATAGCTTAGAAGAAATAGCCGCAGAAAAGGCGGGTATTTATAGAGTCGATTCACTTAATCTTGTGGGTGATGAAAAAACATTTAATTTATTAAAAGCATCGCTTACAGACTCGAATTTACAATATGAGTTAATAGAAAGTAATCAACTAAATTCCATAGTTTCGCTCGATGTTATACATGATTCTCAAATAAATATTTTTCAATTAAAACAGCAGAACATAGAATTGGCTTTAACTTCTTTTATAAACTTGTTTAAGGATAAATCGCAAAATATTGATTTAAAACAAATTTTTAATCGCGTAGCTATTGCTGCTCGTTTCCAAACAATCCAAAATAAACCTCAAGTCATTATTGATGTGGCACATAACCCCCAAGCAGCTCTAAATCTTTCAAATCAAATAGAGTCTTTGCAATGCAATGGTAATAGAATCGCAATTTGTGGTTTAATGTCGGATAAAGCGATAAGTGAATATATTCAGATACTCAGCGAAACTATCGATATTTGGATATTTGTCGATTTACCCTCACAAAGAGGCGCTTTGGCAAAGGATCTAATGGATTGCTTGATCGACGTGAGCGATATAGTTAATTCACAAGCAGAGGTTCTAGTCGAGGAAGCATCAGTGCATAAATGCTTTAATAGCATAAGTTTAGCTTGTGATTACGTTGATAAGCTAATTGCACCGTCAGATCAATTATACGTTATTGGTTCTTTTATTACTGTTTCAGAATTTCTCAAGTTAGAAAAAGAGTTTAACTAAGTACATTAACCCAATGATTTAGGTATGAACAATGGAAAATAGTTTAAAACAACGAATTGTCGGCGCCATTGTCTTGGTAGCGCTTGGTGTTATTTTTCTACCATCGATCCTTAAAGAAAAACAAAGTAACGGTGTTTTTGAAAGTAAAATACCTCAAAAACCTAAAGTTATTGCTGATTACAAAATGGATACATTTAACATTGATGAATTGCTCGAAAAAGAAGAAATAGTAGCTAAAAAGATACAAAAACAAGCTAAGGAAAATAAAACTAAAGCGGATGAAACACCTGACGAAGAGATTATTAGTGAGAAATTGATTGAAAGCAGTGATGTTATAGAAAACAGCGATATAGTTGTTACAAACGATATAGTTGCTACAAACAATAGTCTAGAAAGAACGCACAAATCACAAAAGAAAAAATCATCAAGCGCTGGAGCATGGATAATTCAAGTTGCTAGTTTTTCTAAACACGAAAATGCGAGTAAGTTGGTCGAAAAACTTAAAGCGAACAAGCAAAAAGCTTATAAGAGCAGAGGGTTGATTGGAAAAAATGTAGTCTATCGAGTCTTTGTTGGACCTTTTATTAAAGAGACTCAGGCTAAAGAAGCTATATTGAGCATTAATAAAATTTCCGGTACTCAATCAATGTTAAAGATTTTTAACCCTATCAAACACTAAATATATCCTTAAAAGATTTTTATAATGGTTTAAGGAAGTAGGTATTTATAGATGTGTCGTTAAAAAGTTTCCATCCAAGATCCTAATTTGCTAATATCTCACCTTATTTCAAAACATTTTATACCGAGATAACATATCTCAAATAAACAAAGTATCTATTCATATGATGGGTACAAAAAGTGGAGTTAGTTTAATGCAGTGGATTGATTGGGCAATTGTCATAGTGATTGGGCTTTCAGCCGCTATCAGTTTATTAAGAGGTTTTACCCGCGAAGCACTTGCTTTAGCTGGCTGGATACTTGCTTTCTTTATAGCCAAAGGATTCTATCGTGAATTTTCATCACTGTTAACGTCTTATATTGATACACCGAGTTTGCGTTATTCCGTAGCATGGGTTTCTTTATTTTTGATTACTTTAGTTATTATGGGTTTAATTAATTATGTGTTAAGCCAACTAATTGAAAAAACTGGATTAAGCGGTATGGACCGTATTATGGGAATGGTTTTTGGTGCCCTCAGAGGCGTACTTTTAGTTTCTGTTACTGTCATTCTTTTAAGAGAATTTACCTTAGTGAATGAAGATGATTGGTGGAAAAAATCTCAATTAGTTCCTCATGTAGAAATCCTAGGTAATTGGTTTTATGATAAAGTTGATAACGTTTTGCCCGAATTAATCAGTAAACTACCACTAAATAAAGACTAACTCTTTTTAAAGATTGAAATAAAGGTTCAAACTCTATGTGCGGCATTGTAGGTATCTATAGTTATTCTCCTGTAAATCAAAGAATATATGATGTATTAACTGTTTTACAACATCGTGGGCAGGACGCCGCAGGCATTGTTACTTTAAATAATGGAAAAATGTTTTTGCGTAAAGCGAATGGACTGGTGAAAGATGTGTTTCATACAAGACATATGCAACGATTAGAAGGCAATATTGGTGTAGGTCATGTTCGTTATCCTACAGCAGGGTGTTCTAGTACAGCTGAGGCTCAACCTTTGTACGTGAACTCACCTTATGGAATAGTTTTAGCACATAATGGAAACCTAACTAATAAAAACGAGTTAAAAGAAATACTTTCAAAAAGTGATAAAAGGCATATCAATACGAGCTCAGATTCAGAAATATTGCTTAATATATTTGCAAGTGAATTACAAAAAGCCAGTACAAGTAACCTAAATGAAAAAGTTATTTTCACAGCTATGGAAAACGTATACAAACGATGCAAAGGTGCATACGCAGCTGTCGCGTTAATTGCAGGTTATGGCATGTTGGCATTTAGGGACCCATACGGTATTCGACCGGCTGTGCTTGGAAAGAAAGTAACTAATGAAGAAGTTGAGTATATGGTTGCTTCGGAAAGTGTCGCGTTAGATGCTTTGGGTTTCAAAAAAATGCGAGACTTAATGCCCGGTGAAGCGATTTACGTTGATAACAGTGGCATTCTTCATTCAAAGCGATGCGTAACTTTAGATAAAATGGCGCCATGTATATTTGAACACGTTTATTTAGCTCGCCCTGACTCATTTATGGACAATATTTCTGTTTACCGATCTCGATTACGAATGGGTGAGAAGTTAGCTGACAAAATTAATAAAGAATGGCCAGATAATGACATAGATGTTGTTATACCAATACCTGACACATCCGCAACTAGCGCAATGGAGTTAGCTCAAAAACTAAAAATTCGATTAAGACATGGGTTTGTTAAAAATAGATATATTGGACGTACCTTTATTATGCCCGGACAAGAAGTAAGAAAAAAATCAGTGAGACAAAAACTAAATGCAATAAAACTCGAATTTAAAGGCAAAAATGTTTTGTTAGTCGATGATTCAATCGTAAGAGGCACTACAAGTAGCCAAATAGTAGAAATGGCAAGAGATGCAGGTGCCAATAAAGTATATTTTGCTTCAGCAGCTCCCCCCGTTCGATATCCCAATGTTTATGGTATTGATATGCCGTCCGTTAATGAATTAATAGCCCATGGCAAAACCGAAGAAGAAATCGGAAAGTTAATTGGTGCTGATCGTATGATCTTTCAAGATTTAGATGATCTAATTGATACCTGTAAGGAAGGTAATCCAGAAATAACCAATTTTGATACCTCTGTTTTTGATGGTATCTATATTACTGGTGATATTGATGAAAAATATTTAAAAAATATAGATGACGAAAGAAATGACAATGCTAAAGGCAAAGAAAACAAAAATACAAAGCTGACAGCACTGTTAGATGATGAAGATGACGACTGCAGTATAGAACTTCATAATGTAGGGAAATCCTAATTTTGAGCTGGTTGGCAAAGACAATTTTCTTTCTTATAAGTTGGGAAATAGTCGGCAACCTTCCTAAAGAAAAAAAGTTTGTCATTATTATTGGACCCCACACATCAAACTGGGATTTTTTTATGTTTATCTTAGTTAAATTTGCCTGTAAATTAAGAGTTAGTTTTATTGGAAAACATACTATTTTTATTGGACCAGCCGGTTGGGTTTTAAGAAAGTTAGGTGGCATTCCGGTTGAACGATCAAGTTCTCACAATGTTGTTGATACTATAGTAGATGAATTCCTTAAAAGAGAGTCAATGATTTTTGCACTTTCACCAGAAGGAACCCGCAGTTATCTTGATCATTGGAAAAGTGGTTTTTATCACATTGCGCGCAAAGCCAATGTACCCGTTGTTGCAGCTTTTTTAGACACTCAAACAAAAACAATTGGTTGGGGTCCATCATTTATTATGGGCGATGACAAACACAAAGACTTAAATAAAATACGTGAGTTTTTTGTCGATAAAAAAGGCTTTAAACAACATAGATATAGTCTAGTTAGATTCCTTGATTAATGTTTGCTCTCTATTCAAATTTTTATCTACAAAAAAGTTATCCACTTGTTTCTAGTCTAGTCCTAATCCTACTCCTTTTTACTCAAACAATTAAAGCCAATAAATTAGACTACCGTTATAAAAAAGCATTTGATATTCAAAAATTATCGCTTGAAGAAGGATTGTCTCAAAGCGTTATTAATCAAATTGTTCAAGATAGTAATGGTTTCATATGGTTAGCTACAGAAGATGGGCTTAATCGTTTTGATGGATATGATTTCTTAGTTTATCAACATGACCATAAAAAACCTTTATCGCTACATGAAAACTGGGTCGTTTCATTAGCTATTAATCCTAACAAAGGCCTGTGGGTTGGAACTGTTGCAGGGTTGAGTTATATGGATTTTGCAAGTAAAAATTTCACCAACTACGGCGCCACTTATCCAAAATTAAGTGGTATCGTGCGGGATCTATTATATATAAAAGACAATGGTATTTGGGTTGCTAATAACAAGGGACTCTTTTTCCAATCTAAAGATAAAGCACGTCATGCTCCTTTTGAAAAAATAAAATTATTTGAGTCCAATGATTTTAATTACCAGGCTATTTCACTGGCTTTTAATGATGAAATTTTATATGCCGCAACTAATCATTGTATATTCCAAGTAAACAGAGAAAATAACATAAGTCTGAATCTATGCGACACGCTGCCACTATCTATTTTGCGAGGTAAAGAAATAACAAAGATTCTACTAGATAAAGATGAGTTATGGATAGCAACGACATCAGGACTTTTTCTCTTTGACGTACAAGCAAAAACGCTTAAAGCCTTTTATGAAGATAGTGAAAATGGCCAATCAATTTCCTCTAATTATGTGCAGGACTTAGTCGTCGACTCAAACAATTCGATTTGGGTATCAACAATAAATGGCGTTAGTATTTATAATAAGAAAACACATAAATTTATTTCACATAAGCAAGTTGGTTTTGGCAAAAAACAACTTTCGTCATCGGATATTATTTCTTCATTTATTGATATAGATGGATTAGTTTGGCTCGGTACCTATGGCAGAGGGGTCAATGTACTCAATCCAAATCAACAGCGATTTGACAATTTATTTACTCATCAGGACGCAGTAGAATTAGGTTCGGTTAATACAGTTCATGGTGTTGAGAAAGACCAGTATGAAAATTTATGGTTAGCTTCTTATGGGGGCGGTTTGGTTCATTATAATTTGATGACAGGTGAAACCTATAAACCGGTTAATGAGCAAGGAATAACCTATGACGAATATGTGTTTAGTTTGAAAATTGATAAAACTAATACTTTATGGGTTGGAACTTATAGTGAAATTCTATTAATCGATTTAGAAACAAAAAATGCAATTCAAACCGAAATTTATATTGATGATGAAAAAATAAATAAACCACTCAATGTGTCTAAATTTTTTGAAGACCATTCAGGTAACTTATGGCTACTTTCAGAGCTGGGGCTCTATAAAAATATCGCTGATAATGAAAATATTGATTTCGACAAGAAAATACAAAAATTACAATTAGAAGACTGGACAGGTAAGTTACCTTTTAGTTACAAACAAAAAACCAGTTCGTTGAATAGTATGGTGGAAGATAAAAACGGGAATTTTTGGATCGGTGGGGATGCGGGATTACTATTTTATAATCGAACTACAGATGATTGGCAGCATTTTACTTATGATGCCTTATTACCGAATAGTATTTCAAGTAATAGCATACAAACTATTTACATAGACAATCAAGGCTTTGTTTGGGTAGGAACTGCCGATGGTTTAAATAGAGTAATAGAAATTAAATCTTTCAAACAAGATGTTTATCAGTTTGACCGAATTACTACTTATGAAGGATTACCAAGTAATACTATCTATGGTATTCAACAGGATAATAACTCAGGTATATGGTTAAGTACTAGCAAAGGCATTGTGAAATTTAATAAGAATGCTTTGAAGATGGATTTATTTAGAAATACAGATGGTTTATCTAGTGATGAATTTAATCTTGGAGGAACCTTTGTTGATGAAGATGACCGAGTGTATTTCTCTAGTATTAATGGCATCACTTCAATTACGGATCCAAACACAAGAAAGATAACTAAGAACTCTAACTTGAGATTTGTAAAAATAAAGATAGGATCAGATACATTAGATTCTTTTATATTGAACACTGAACATAGTATGCCAATTAAAAGCATAGAGTATGGTACAGCTATTGAAATTTGGCTGTCGGCTATGACCTATTCTAAGTTTGGTGTCTCTAGGTATCGTTATCGAATAAAAGGACTTGATGATAAGTGGGTGAATTTAGGTGGGAACCGAAAACTGTTTATTGCCGGTCTAGCGACAGGTTCCTACAGGATCGAAATACAGTCGAGAGATCCTGGGGAACCATGGTCCTCCAATTCACTTTTTTTACCAGTAAAAATCAGTACAGATTTTTTTAAAAGTAAAATGTTTATTTTTATGGCTATACTTCTTTTATCTTTCATTTTTTTAATTGTTTTAATTATTATTGCTAATACATATCGAAAAAAACTAGCATCCGAAAAGAATAAATTGATGCTAGAAAAACTAAGAGTTAAGGAGTTGAAGGTAGATAATGATGGGCTAGTTTATGCGGTTTCAGAAAGAGATAGAAAGATCTCAAAATTAAGTAGTGAAATGGAAATCACCACCAATAAAGTTGACGTTGAACGCTATAGAGATATATCAACAGGTTTTTATAGATTTGATTTTGTTTTAGATCTACAAATTAAAGAATTACAGAATAAAGTGAGCGCGCTAAAAATAAAACAAGCAGGTAGCACTTCAGATAAACCGAAGAGTATTAAAAATTATACTTTAGCGGCTGTTATTGAATTTATTGATTACGATAATATCGTAAAAAATTATGGATTTCTAGAAGCTAAAGATTTCATCTCACAAGTATCTATTGAGTTACGTAGAGAAACTAATGCCGACACACAGTTTTATACATTGTCCGATGGCACTTATATATTATTTAATGCCTCACATAGCAAGAAAAAGGTAATAGATGGACTTTTAAAATTATGTTCATCTTTTAATAATAGCAGTTATGAAATTGCTAACGGACGCTCCGTAACTTGTAAAACAAAAATAACTTATGTTGAATTAGATAATTTGCAGATAAATAACCAGCAAGAATTGATTAAAGTAAAAAGATTAATTCAAAAAGCACATGATAGAGCTGTACCCCAAAAACTAAATAAAAAACATTCAATATCAAAGGAACTAAAAATATTGAGAATTCTAAGTTGCGAAAGCTTAACCGATGACTTTGATTTTAATGTTTTAATTGAAGATGGAACATTACAGATTAACGTTTAACTGAATTAACTAAGAGAGTAGGGTAACTGTTTGTTGTGTTTCAGAACAGACGAGCGCCCCTTTAAGTGATTCTTGAATTCTAATTAACCTTTCTCGCTTTACCACTCTCCGCCCTTTTTTTGTTTTCGCTTTGCACATAAACAGTGTCGGTGGTTGCCATACTTGCATGACCTAAGTCTTCTGATAAATCTTTAAGCGCTCGACCACGCTCAATTTCCATACTTGCACCAGTATGTCGTAACCAGTGAGTAGAAGCTTCTTTGAGTTTCATAGCTCTAGTTTCACTTTGAGTTTTTCGCATATTGATATAAGCACGATCAAATACATCTTGTACTAATCTCCGTAAGTGTCTTGAGCTCATGCCACCTTGACCCCTTACTTTTTCCACTAAAACAGAATTTTCACCGCTAAAAGGGTAATTTGATAATTCTCTAGCTTGTCTATAACGTTTTAAAAAGGGCATAAAATCAAGTGGTACCGTTGTATCTCTTAATTTCCGACCTTTCCCAAAGACTTTCAGCCACCAATTTTCATCTTCATCCTGCCAAAAATTTCCCATGACTGGTGACCAGTTAGGTCGTTCAGACAGTTCAGATATACGTAAAAACAACGTTTTTAAACTTGCTATAACAAATAAGTTTCGCTCATAGACGGGATCATCATCAGCCATATCTATTGCTGTATCCAAAACAAACTGCCATTGAACTTCGGTTAATCTTTTGGCTTCTTTTACTTGAGAATCAACTATAAAATGCCGACAATCCTTTTTAGCAATTTGCGCGGGATTACCAAAACAAATCTCTTCACCCATTAAATACTTGTAAAATACAATAATCGCTGTAAAACTAGAATTTAAGGTTTGTTGAGAAGGTCGATATTTTTTTTTATCAATATTTTTATTGAGTTGGCTTTTCGGTGCTTGAAGTTTGTATGGACGCCATAATTGGTTTGATTGATAATACCCGTTGTCGAAGGTAAATCTGTCTAGGTTTGAAGTACCAATCCAACTAACCGGTGGTTGCCAACAAAAATCAGCATAATCCAAAATATCGGATTTGCGATAATCATCAATTGGTTTTTCCTTAACAGTGAAAGACCAAAGTAAAAATCGCTCAATTTCATTTCTAAACCTAGTGTATGTATGTTCGGATTTATTTCTACCAATGTAGTTTAAAAAATTTTTGCCCCAATCCCAGTGAGTTGAACACCAACTTGGTTTATCTTTTAGGTAATGTTGAAGCTGCGGGTAATCATGTTGAATTAATTGCTTTAATTCAACATAGGATGGATATAAAGGAGTTGGTGACGTCACAGACATTGATTAAGTGTGTTTTAAAATGGATAGTGAGTAGTTTGCATCATTTATCAAGTTATGTCCAATACTAAACAGTATAGGACATAATTAACAATGTAACTACAAGTGTAGCTTTGTTTTTTGTGGAAACCCAACTAACCTATCTGTCTAATTATTCACTAGAACCCTACTTTCGACCGCTAGTTAGTTTGCGCCTCGTGGCGTACCGTTATTTTGATTCAAACCCTCTAAATATCTCATCAAGTTATCTTTCATTCGAAAGTTGATATCCATACCTACAAACTGTGAGGTGATTCACAGCCGAGTTCAAAAAATGTAACTAGTCTTCTTTTTTACAGTACATATATTTTAAAACTCAAAGTAAAAATTATAATTTATTTATAGGGAATTAATATGAATAATACAACGCATCAGTGGACAATGTTTCAAAAAGGCCGACTCCGAATTAAGGCTTGTGCATGCTGTGGAGAAATGAACTTACCTAGTAACTCAGAAAGCGTTTGCGATAAAAGAAACATACTTTCTAGTCCAATTGTCAGAGCTGGTTATACTTTAGTCGTCGATATGCCGAATAAGGAGAAGATAACTCAAAAAGTAGCTTAGCGAAGCGCCAACGTTGAAAAGGAAATCAAGTCAGACAAAAACCGACCAGCGTCATTTTCGAATACAATCAGCAGGGTCAAATTAAATTGTTGGCGAAACTATAGAAATAATTCATACTGCTCTAGGAGAATCAAACTGATCCAGAGCCTCTCGCTCATCATAATCTTTAATTATATTTTTTCGACATTAGACAAATTATTTGCTTGTCTAAATTGCTCGATAAGCTCCATCATTAAATTTTTCTCCCTGTTCGTTATTTCGTTGCAAATTATTGCTCTACTGGCAGATTTATTGCTGTCTCTACCAGGTGCCTAATATCTCGGATCTGATAACTCGCTTTCGCCGCAAACCTAATTAGCGGAAGTCCCGATGATTCGCAGGCAGATTGGACTATCTGGTCTCTTGCCTTCGCTTTTTGTCTGTTGTGGCTTTTATCATCTAACTCTACTACAGCGATGACCTCTAACGTATTTACGTGACATAGCACGAAATCAAAGTGTTTAGCAGAAATTTTATTGAAAGCTATTTGCCACTTTTTACGACTGTGGCCCCTTTCTGGTGTTAATACGTCAGCTATTCTGACTTTGCCAAGTATCCGATACTCCGACTCCAACGCTTTTTCCAGAACACCTAAAAATGACCGCTCGGCTGGTGAAAACAATGCTCCTCTTTTCAAATATTTTACTTGGCTAGACTTCGAAAAAAATGCCAATAGAACAGCTATGATCACAACGAGAACCAGCACAAACAACATCAATTCCATTCAACTCCCCCCATTTAAGTGGCTATTTTGTTTCAATTAAAAGTTTTATCTTTTCCAGCTGTGTAGCTTATCAGCAGCAATACTTAGATCTTGTGCTAATGCTCTTAACTCAACCTCATTCATCTCAACAAACAATCCAGGGAAATTCTTTACAATTGCTATTTTTCCACCTGTTCGCGTTTCGCTGAAATCAACAGCCAATCTGTCATACCTTTTTGTAGAGAGCATAAAAAAGTGGGGGGGTGAATTCCCAAATTAAGCCGCCACTTTTTTATGCTCTCCTTCAGCATTTAGAATTTAAGTCACTCGAAGAACTCAATGATAAAACTCATGACTGGATTGAAAATGAATACAATCATCAGAAACATTCCAGTATCCAAATGACACCCATTGATCGTTTTGCACTGGATCACTCTCGAGTCAATTTTTTAACCGATGATGAATATACTCAAGAGGTTTTCTTTGTTGAAGAAAATCGAAAAGTCTCAAAAACCAATCTGTTCTCCATTAACTCAAACAAATGGGAATGCCCTGTTGACCTGCGGGAAAAAACCATCCAAGTGCGTTTTGATCGAAATGATAAGACCCGATTTGTTGTTTACTTTAATGACAGTCGAATGGGTGAAGCGAGCCCTGTTAATTTGGTTTACAACGCTAACTTGCGCAAAGTTAAGCAAGGGGGTGAAGAATGATAAAATCCGTTCATGCGCTTACAAAAGAGCCATTTAGTCGAACTAACTTAACACTGCTCAGACAACAAAAAGAGATATTCGAGATCATTAAAATACATTCTCAGCAAGGTGGGTTCTCTGTTGTGATTGGTGAGCCTGGGGTTGGTAAAAGTGTTCTTAGAGAGCACATAGAATCACTCGAAAAAGAACGGGAGAATACGGTTGTTTCTTGCTCAAGAACCATGCATACTTATTGGCAAATTTTAATTCAACTGGCCGATTCATTTAAAATTGAAGTGCCAGAAAAATCATTAGAGAAAGAGTTGATAGCTTGCGCCTTTAATCATATTAAAGAGCGTAAGACTCTTTATATACTAATTGACGAAGCACATTTATTAGACATGCAAGTGTTAAGAAAATTGAGGTTGCTATTTGAGAGGTTCCCAAAAAAACATAACTTAGTATTGTTTGGTCAACGGGATTTATTGCATTATTTATCACTGAATATTAATCAAGATATTAAAAGTAGAATTACTTACTCGGCCAACATTAAACGACAAAATGATGACGATATGGAACGTTATATTGTTAAAGAATTAGAGTCCGTAAGAATGGGAGTTAATACATTCAATGAAGGCGCGATGGAACTCATCATAAGAAGTGCGCAAGGTAATTTAAGACTTTGCAGAAACTTGTGCTATGGCAGTTTAATTGATGCAGCAAGAGCTGCACAGAAAATCGTGACTATCACACATGTGAATAGTGTTTTAGTTCAGCCACATTGGCGAAGTCATGAGGAGTTGATTAAACAACAAATATCATAAGCACAGCATTTAGTTTTTATTGAGCCAAAATTGTCATAATCGATAATTTTGGCTTTTTTTATTCAAAACTTATGATGGTAAATTTTATAATGCTGTTTGGTAAAACGTTAGATTTTAATTTGGTAAAGTGTCAATAAGTTACGATGTTAGATTGGCAAAAACATCATAAAATTACGAAACCTTATGATGTTTAATTTGATAAATCTTACGACATTAAAGTGGACGGCTACACTTAGATCAGAGTTTTTCTTGGGCATGACGATTAAATGAACATGGTTTGTCATTAAACAATACGACCAAGCGTCAACTGATTGCTGCTGACACCACTTTTTTAATAACTCAATATAATACAAATAGTCGCCTTCTTTAAATAAAACATCCTGACGACGGTTACCTCTTTGGGTAATATGATGAGGATAACCCGGTAATATAACTCCTGCTAATCTTGCCATTTGATTAGTGCAATATAATTAACCATTGTGTCCCCAGAATTATAGAGAGCCTGAGAAAATCGTTACCATCGCACATGTGAATAGTATTATTTCTGGCTGTCTTTTATTTTGATAGAGAGGCTCAGAAAATCGTTACCACCTCACATGTGAATAGTATTATTTCTAGCTGTCTTTTATTTTGTTTTTTTATAATACAATATACATGACCCCTTATTTAGTTAGGTAATACTGACAGAGCTTTAGATGGTTCTTTTTTTTCTACTATTTAAACAACAATCAAATCAATTTTAATTTAACCATTGTTGTTGGGTTTCATTCTTCAACCCAACCTACGGCCCTCGAAGTTTTAATTCCCTTTACATCAATTAAGAATCGATTTTAACAATTCGTATTTATGCTTTTTTTTATGAACTCTTGCAGCATAAATCATATTATTTAAAATATTAGGACATCTGTTTAAATCTCCTAAAGACACAAAAATGGAAAGTGTTACCGGATTATCAATCAAATCAATAACCTGTTCAGCTACTGTATAGTCACCATCAATTGAAGCGTAAATATTTGTTCCCTTTTTTAACAGTATCTCGTAAAGGAAATCCGAGTCTTTTGAAGACGCTGAGAACCAATGAATAAGAAATGGGCCATAGGTTTTATAGAAATCGTCCGAGAAATGATCTTCTTTATTTCCATTTTCAATCTCCATTAAATCAGAATAAACAGATTGTAAACCACCATATTCTTTACTAAACTGCATTAAATAGTTCTCTAAACCCTTTTTACAAGTAACGCACTCTCTATATTTGCAAGTAATAACCTTAGGTTTCTCGAGAATAACCGCTGATACAAATTGAATATTTAAAGCAAATAGTAGTACAGCCCATATTTTATAATAATTACCTCTCATAATTTACTCCTCCAATAGAAAAACCCCAGCGCCAATTACCAGATTTATCGGTATATACATTGACATTTGTAACATTTGAAGCTGGTGGGGGTATAACAATATCTCTAATTACGTCACCGGTCTTAAGAGCTTTACTTAATCGACCAGTTGCTAATGCCGCGCCTTCTTCAAGAATTCTATTGACAACAATCGTTCCAGTAGCAGAAACAAAATTTGCGCCAAATTGTGTTTGCAATTTTCTTAACGCCATTTGGCTCGATATAGCCTGATTATCCCCAAAAGTACTTTTCAAAGAACCTTCTGATATATTAATAATTTCTGAAACTGTAGCCCAGTCTTTATCATAGATTGCATCTGACAATTTAGTTAAAAGCTTTTTAGATATTCCATTTAATTTACCAAATAGATCTCTTCTTTGATCTTCTGTTAATTTAATTTCTATTTTACCTGCGGCATCATCATTCAACAACCTAGAAAAAGCACCAGTAACCGCACCACTAGCAAACTTGCCACCCGTCAATTTCGAAACAGTCCCGCCAATAACAGCCGCTTTAATTGCGTTCACCATTCGTTGGGTAGCATTAGTGGCTTTGACAAACTGACCACCTAATGCTTTAGTAAATCCGGCACTAAAAAATCCATGCCCAAATTTTCCGCCATTAAGCACACTACCAACTCCGCCAGTAAAAGCATGACCAATCAAACCTTCCGCCCCTTCAATTCCATGTAAACCACCAAACGCGGCTCCCGTAAGCGCCCCCACTACAGCACCTCTTAGGCTTCCTGTGGCAACACCTCCCGCAACAAAACCTGTTAGAGCGCCAGACGCAGCAGTTGTCCAGCCCGTCATAAAAGACGCATAAGGTAAGTACACAGCAATCACTATTGATGCAATCGTTCGCCAATATTTCTTAACAAACTTCCTAACACCGCTAAATATGGAATAACCACTCGGATCGGTATAAGTCAGTGGGTTATTCATAATGTAACTATAACGGTTGTAATTTTGGAAATTACCAGCAAATTGAATGGTTGGATCAGCCTGCATGAACCGACCAAGGTTCGCATCATAAATGCGCCCATTCATATGAATGATATCTAATCCATCAATATGCTCATGCCCAGTATACCCGCGATTAGTCGGTTGATTAAAGGTTAAATCTAAAAAGCTAGCTTGTTGATAAATTTTGGTTTGTTTGCCCCATGGATCATAAGTGAATTGTTGTACGATATTTCCGAGTTTGTCGCTGATGGAAATAGGGCTTCCGAGATGATCTTTGTGGAGGTAGCTTTCAGCATCCGTGCCATCACTCCGTTCAGTGATCACAATATTACCTATCGTGATTTTTTCTTCTGTTAAGGTTGATTTACCACCGCCCGTTCGGTGGATTTTTTCATAGCCACCAATGTAGGTGGTATAATAATGAGCGGTTTGACTACTTTCTGTTCTTTTATCATATTTGTAATAGCGCGCTCGATTGCTACCATATTTGAATTCAGAATAGATACTGCCTTTTGTGAATTACCAATTTACTGACGTAGGACTGGTCTATTTCCAACCAAACTAGCATCCTAATCCTATCACATCCTTATAACGCTAATCTGGTAATGTGAATTTCCCCACAGAATTTTTAAATTTATCTTGAAGTCAGCTTACGGTTTTTTGTCTAATTCCATGATGAAACGATTTTATACTGACTTTGAGTCGATTAATGCATTTACTCTCTCACTTGATTTTCATCAAAATGAATTAGAATGTGCTCATTGTTTTAAATCTGATCAGTTTATTTCTCATGGTATTATTTATAAACAACGCTCAAGCACTTTGTCTGAGAAAGTCGGTAAGCGAATATTTTGCTCTAATCGATATGGTCGAACTGGTTGTGGCAGAACCTTTCAATTGTACGTGGCTAATGAAATACCGCACTTTCGATATGGCGCTGCGCACCTCTTCGTTTTCATCTCAACGCTGATTGCTGATCTAAATATCGCAGAAGCTTATCATCAAGCAACTGGGCAAACTGAAGCTCGAAATGCGTGGCGCTGGTTGTCAAAGTTGATGATTCAATTGAGTGAATATCGAAGTCCTTTGAAGTCTAAAACGGATAATCACACTCACCCATTGAACTCATCGTCCCGTTATTTAAAACATTTACTCCCAACATTCTCTCAATTATTTTTCTCCAACAATAAGGACTGTTTTGATTATCAATTCAATCAACAACGAGCCTTTTTATAAAAAAATAGTAAGTCGTATTTAACTAAAAACCCAGTCTTGTTTTTACTTTTATCGTCAAACGTTGTTTTAGTCTAATCAGGTTTTTAACTCAACGCCATCGCGCAACAGATAAGGTCATTTTATTGATGATTAATAGGCTTTATTGTCCGAGGGATCTCAATTAACTCTAGGAACAAAATGAAAAGCTTAAAAACACCACCATTAGAAATACGATTGCGTGTACTGAGTGCTATCGACTATGCACCTGGCAACAGCATTCAAGCGCGAATAAAAAGTGTGAGTGAGCGAACCTTCAAAGATGAGCAGACTGATTGTGTTTATCAATTTACATGGCGGACGATTAGCACTTGGCTCTATCGCTTTAAGAAAAGAGGCATTACCACGTTAGATAATAAAACCCGTAGCGATAAAAACGCTTATCGTAAAGTTCAAGTCAATGAATTGGCGGAAGCGATCAATGATATCATTCCTACGCTGAGTAAAAACAAAGTCGGCATTACTCCTAAAATGACGTTGTACAGACAACTGATGCAGAAGAATTATTTTCAACGCAGTCAACTCTCTCAAACTTCGTTCTATCGAATGGTGCGAGAGAATGATTTACTCAATTTTGAAACCACTAAGAAACTTCGACAATCGTTTTGTATGCAGTTTGCTAATGAGCTGTGGCAGGCAGATACCATGTATGGGCCATCAATTAAACAAGCCGATGGTTCATGGAAAAAGACTTTCCTCATTGCCTTCATTGATGATGCCAGTCGGGTGATTACTCACGGAGAGTTTTTCTACAATGATAATACAGAAAATATGGTTGATGCTTTTAGAACCGCATTATTCAAGCGCGGTAAACCTGACAGACTCTACTTTGATAATGGTTCAAACTACAAGTCAAAAGAGATCCTGCAAGCTTGCGTTCGACTGGATATTTTACTCTCTCACGCACCCGTTCGTGATGGTGCAGCCAAAGGAAAAATAGAACGATTCTTTCGTGGGTTTAGAGACAGGTTCTTAGTTCAACACTTGGTGTTTAAATCATTAGAAGAACTCAATGATAAAACGCATGACTGGATTGAAAATGAATACAATCATCAGAAACATTCTAGCATTCAGATGACACCTATCGATCGCTTTACACTCGATCACTCTCGTATTCATTTTTTAACCGATGATGAGTATACACAAGAAGTTTTCTTTGTTGAAGAAAGTAGAAAGGTATCAAAAACAAATCTATTTTCTATCAACTCAAACAAATGGGAATGTCCAGTTGACTTGCGTGACAAGTCCATTCAAGTACGCTTTGATCGAAATGATAAAAATCGCTTCATCGTTTACTTTAATGGCAACCGAATGGGCGAAGCGAGTCCTGTTAACTTAGTTTACAACGCTAACTTGCGCAAAGCTAAGCAAGGAGACAGGCAATGATAAAGTCTGTCCATGCGCTAACAAAAGAGCCTTTCAGCAGAACTGATTTAACACTACTTAGGCAACAGAAAGAAATATTCGAGATCATTAAAATACATTCTCAGCAAGGTGGATTTTCTGTTGTGATTGGTGAGCCAGGAGTTGGCAAAAGTGTCCTTAGAGAGCACATAGAATCACTTGAAAAAGAACGAGAGAATACAGTTGTTTCTTGCTCAAGAACCATGCATACTTATTGGCAAATCCTGATCCAACTGGCCGATTCATTTAAAATTGAAGTGCCAGAAAAATCATTAGAAAAAGAGTTGATCGCTTGTGCATTTAATCATATTAAAGAACGTAAAACACTCTATATACTAATTGATGAAGCACATTTGTTAGACATGCAAGTGTTAAGAAAATTAAGATTGTTGTTTGAAAGATTCCCAAAGAAACATAACTTAGTATTGTTTGGTCAGCGGGATTTGTTACATTATTTATCACTGAATATTAATCAAGATATTAAAAGTAGGATCACTTATTCGGCCAATATTAAGCGGCAAAATGATGACGATATGGAACGTTATATTGTTAAAGAATTAGAATAAGTTCGAATGGGTATTAATACCTTTAATGAAGGCGCGATGGAACTCATCATAAGAAGTGCGCAAGGCAATTTAAGGTTGTGTAGAAACCTGCGTTATGGCAGTTTAATTGATGCCGCTAGAGCCGCACAGAAAATCGTGACTATCGCACATGTGAACAGTGTTTTGGTGCAGCCCCATTGGCGAAGTCATGAGGAATTGATCAAACAGCAAGTATCGTAACCTTAAGGATTTAGTTTTCATCAAGCCAAAACCATCGTAAAAAATGGTTTTGGCTTTTTATTATCGGATCTTATGATGGTAATTTTTATGATACAGTTTGGTGAAACGTATGATTTTAATTTGGTAAAGTGAAAATAAGTTACGACGTTAGATTGGCAAAACGGTCATAAAATCATGAAATCTTATGACCGATAATTTGGTAAATTATACGACAGCAATTTGGACGGCTACAACAAGACTCGTAATACTGACAGAGCTTTAGATGCTTCTTTTTTTTCTACTATTTAAACAACAATCAAATCAATTTTAATTTAACCATTGTTGTTGGGCTTCATTCTTCAACCCAACCTACGGCCCTTAAACAATAAAACTCTTTGCACCCGAAAAATAAATTAATAACAAAACGAAAAGATAACAATATAGTAAAACTGACTTGACCCCCCATATTTTTCGGCCCTACAACCCATATAAGTGGTGTAGTAATGGGCTGTTTGGCTACTTTCTATGCGTCTATCGTATTTATAACTCTTTTGGAAATAGTCTAACTCTCACACCACTGAGAATTTCCTCGCTGACATCATTTTTTACAATAATATTTTTATTTTGTCCTGAATCGACCGTAACGACTCCAGCTAATTCACACTTCTTAATGTCTGTTATCTTATCTTTAAGGCGTAATGCCCTCATGAGAACAATAAAATTTTGAGGTGAAACCGTTCCAAAATGTTCCCTAATGGGAATTAAATCCTCACCTAAAACCACTTCAGCACCATCACAAACTAGAGATATATCAAAGTCATCTAACTTTAAGGTTTTATCGGTATCGTTATATATTATTAACTCGCCACGAATAGCGTAGTCAATAACTTTAGAAGCAATAAAAAGCGTCTTGGAATCAGACTGAGATATAAACATATCTTTATTCACTTTTTTCTGTTTATTTTTTATTTCATAAACAAAGATAATATCTTTATTTGGAGAATCACCATCTATCACATAAAGCTTAAGATTTTTGCATGGAAAAGCGAGGGTATAGTTTTGCAAGTATAATGGTGTATACGCAACACCTCCGCTTGTTATTACTCTACGATATGATTCAGACCCTGTATATGGATATTCCACAAGTGAATCATCTCTTTTTATTCTTTGACAGCCTGAATCATTTACATTAAATTGAAAAATTAAATTTTTACTCATGCTCATATTATTCTTAACCAGAATTTTCACAACAGAGCCATGAAATTCTTCTTCTACGATATAATCTACAATGTCTATATCTGCAGTAGCGGATGAGTCAGTAGTAAATATTAACGATAGTATCAGTAATAGTGACTTTATAAGGTTAGTTTGCACAAGCTTCTCCCGTGGATTGATAACAACCCATTTGATTTAATGCTTGTATTTTGTAGTCGACACTTAAATCAAAGCGACCCGTATTGTCGTAGGACCATTGATAAGCCTTAATTTCAGACCAAACAGCATTTTTAACGCCTAAGGAACCCGAAGTACTATTCATACCATTTTTAACATACAAGTCTCCGATATGGGATATTTCATGACCTAAACCCCAAGCTTGTGCATCAAGACTTAATTCAAGAGTTTTAGGTTGTATACCAATATTGGTTGTACTTAGAACTTTCATCGAAGAATCTAATTCACTATCAACTGTTAGAGTTATTTTTTCATTTCCTTTTTCTGGAAGGTGTCCGTCATAATCACCATCTTGTGAATGCTTGTTTGCCGAGTCGACTAATGCGGTCAATCGCTTATCTTTTGTTGAAAAAATAGGGCGTTTACTTATGACAGCCATATCATTTAGCAACCGAGAAAATGCCCCAGTCACAGCACCACTAGCAAACTTACCACCTGTAAGCCTAGAAACAGTACCACCTAATGTCGCTGCAGCTAAAGAGTTTTTTATTCTTTGACTAAAAGTATTTGCTCCAACACTTGGCATCCATCCCTTCATACTTGAAAACTGAGTAAATCCAGCCGCAAAAAAACCATGCCCAAATTTACCACCATTAAGAACACTCCCAACTCCACCAGTTAAACCATGAAGAGCAATCTTACCGACTTTCATGGTAGTAGTCATTGTTTTGCCTAGATAACCATCGTGAATCCCACCAAATGCAGCGCCGGTAAGAGCCCCTACTAAAGCACCTCTCAAACTTCCCGTCGCCACACCACCAGCAACAAAACCAGTCAACGCTCCTTTTGCGGCTGCCGTCCATCCAGACATGAAAGACATTCCCGGCATATAAACTGCAATTACAATTGAAGCAATCGTCCGCCAATTTTTCTTAACAAACTTACCAAGCTTTTTAAAAAAGAACCCACTCGGGTCAGTCAAGCTCAAGGGATTATTCAGTACATAGGAATAGCGATTATAATTTTGAAAATTCCCCGGGCTTTGAATATTCGGATCAGCCTGCATAAACCGCCCAATATTAGCATCATAAATACGCCCATTCATATGAACAATATCTAGTCCATCAATATGCTCATGCCCAGTATACCCGCGATTAGTCGGTTGATTAAAGGTTAAATCTAAAAAGCTAGTTTGCTGATATATTTTAGTTTGTTTGCCCCAAGGATCATATGTAAATTGTTGTACTACACTGCCCACCTTATCCGTCACTGATATAGTACTGCCTAAGTGGTCTTTGTGAAGGTAATTTTCTGCATCAGTGCCATCACTGCGCTCTGTGATAACAATATTACCAATGGTCACTTTTTCTTCGGTTAATGTTGATTTACCTCCACCCGTGCGATGAATTTTTTCATAGCCGCCAATATAAGTGGTGTAGTAATGTGCATAGACACTATTTTCAGTTCGTCTATCACGCTTAAAATAGCGAGCTCTATCGGCGGCATATTCAAAGTCTGAGTAACTGCTACCTTTTGTAATTCTATTCACTTTATCAAAACTGTGATAAGTAAAGCTGCGACCATTACCATCATTGGTAATGTTTCCATTATCATCATAGGTCATGCTGTAACTACCAACACTGGTTAACCGATTCTTTTGACTGCTACTATATGCATAGCTCCCCATATCCGTTTTATAGGTAATATTTCCCCAATTATCATAATTATAATTTTGATCTGTTTTAAATCCACTGGTTAAATAACTGTTATCCGTGATGCTAACATTGCGATAATCAAGCCGATTCAAATTGTCGTAAGTGAGAGTCTCATTCCAGTCGGTATAACCTTTGTCATTAAATTCATGGCGACGGTAATCAATGTTGCCGTTGTTGTCATATTGATAAGTTAATAGATGTTTATTACCACTCTTGTTTAATGAGTGACTAAACACTCGCCCATTGTTTGATTGATAGCCAATAGTTTCCGACGCACCATTAGCGTAATTGACACTAGTGACTTGGCCGCGAGCGTTCATGGCGTTAATGTTCTGATAAACGCGGTTTGTATCGGCGCTTTTAATTTGATCTAAATAACCATTCTGATAGGTACTTTTAATGGCTAAATTATTTGGATAAGTGATTTCATCTATACGTCCATTGTTATCAAAGGTGCTACTAGTGGAGTAAGTACCATTAGTGTTTGAATTAATACTTTGAATACGAACATCGGTTTGATCAATCCTTCCATGCTGATCATAAAAATACGTTTTACGATGATTCTCATTATTATATGAACTACATTGACTAATACTTCGATTAACACTATTAAATATTTTTTCGTTATCTAAACGTCCATTGGTACTATTGTAATTCCAACAACTGGTGCCAGCGGGCTCATAACGTCTGACAAGTCTTCCCGCATCATCATAATCTAAGTCACTCACTTGGTTTTTGGCGTTAGTTTGTTTGACTAATTCATCAAAGGCATTGTAGTCATAGTCCCAAATACCTTTGTCTTTATCATTAGTTTGAGTTTTACGCCCATAGTCATCAAAGGTATTAATGACCTGAACATAAGCAGCTCCCACACCACCAGAATATAAGTTGACTTGCAATAAATTGCCGTAAGCATTGTAGTCATAACGAATTTCACCGCCCTTTGCATCTTCTGTTTTATCAAGCTCGCCTTGCTCATTTTTCCACTGATAACTTACGTTGCTTTTTGCATCGGTTACTTTGGTTTTAAAACCATAATAATCCGTGTAGATATTAGTACCGTCTGGCTGTTTAATTTGAGTCACACGCCCATATAAATCATAAGTCGGCTCTGTATAAGCATGATTATTACTAGTGGTTGGTTCATAACGTTTATCTGCACGACCTTGGTCATCAAAGGTACTTCGAACAATATTCCATCCACCGGAAAAGCTCTTTACCCAACTTTCAATCTCTCGCCCAAAGGTATCAAAATAGGCACGGCTTTCTGGTGCGCCACTTTTAGTAGCTCTAACACGATAATGTGCGTCAGCAACACTACAAGATATCGCGCTACATAAATCATAATCGACTAGAGTAGCGCTTCCGCCTGGACTCGTACTTTCAATACCTCGACCCCAATCATCCAAAAATGTAGTTTGGGTAATGCCATTCACTTCGACTGATGTTTCCGTGATTCGTCCACTGAGTGAATCTGCGGAGCCACCGTTATATGAAAAATTGGTTCTAATACCGGCTGAGTCAAATGTATGGTCAACTAAGCGACCATTATTACTGTAAAAACTAGTTGCCTCTCTATTTTGTACATTGCCTCCACTGCTATCTTCCGCACATGTTTTAGTTACTTTATCTTTATTACCAAAAGTGTCATATTCGTAGGTAGTCGTAAGAGGAAGAGTCGATTGAACGATACTGGTATGTAACATTCCTTTACCTGTACTATGATTTTTAGAGTAATAGGTAAAATCCGTGGTTCGACTAATACTGAGATTGTTTCTAGTTTTTTCTACTTCCGCACTTTTTAAACGTCCCATTCGTTTTTCCCAAACACTACCCGTAAATTCATTATCGGTAGTGGTGGTATGACTGTTGGTACCATTATGTGCGCTGACAATAATCGTGCTATCTGTTAAGTTCCCGTAGGTATCATAAGTAAAGTCACTGACCGTTTTATTTATTTCATACAGCGCGTCATCTGAGCCGATTGACCAACTTAATTCTGTGCTTGTTAAGATATAAGGGAGGATTTGTCCGTTAGCCGTAGTTTTATCAGCGAGCGTATTACCAGCATCTGAAATAACTCTGCCATCACTCAGCATTTGTCTTGTAGCAAACGGCATTCCGATATGTGGAAAGGTTTGGCTATACACCGTTTCAGTTTCAATTAAGGTTTGATTATCAATGGTTCTAACTTGCTGAAAACCTAAGTTACCTCTTCCTTGTTTATCAATCAGAAGGCCGCCGTATTGATAATCAACACTCACGTTATCGCCCGAATCATTAGTATCACTGGTAACACTATTAACTAGGCTCATTCCCATCATTGGGCTAAGCGTTGCGCCACTAATATTGGCATCACTATCACTAAAAATGTAGACACTATCATCCGTCATTGGACGATAACTAATTTCTGTTTTTACACCAAAACCATTGGTAATTGTTTTTATTGCATATTTAGGTTTACCCGACTTAGGTGCATAGCTGACTTTCCATCCATGACTGCCAGTTAATCCTTGCAGTAAATCAAGTTTGCCGTCACCGTCTACATCACCAAACTGGATAGCAGCATTACTGCTACGAGAAATATTGCCGCGATAATTAAAGGTCACGGTTTTATCACTCGAATATTGAGTGATATAAATATTCCAATTAGTGTTGCTCGTGGCTTTTAAAAAATCGGCTGCGCCATCACCATTTAAATCAATAAAGTAACTTTGGTTTTTATAGGTGTCAGAAGTACTGCCTTGACCAAAGGTTTTACTTTCTAACAACCCACGACCATCAGACAGCCGATAAGTCCAATTACTGGAAGAGTTATATTGCAATAAATCAGTTAACCCATCGCCATTTAAGTCGGCTACTCGCACATCTTCATAATTACCTAAGTCCTGCGCTTTGATAAGACTAGAACCATTGGATGTGTATAGTTTATACCCCGTTGAAGAGCTACTAGTCCATGTGCCAAGAATATCATTTTGACATTCACCTTGAGTAAAAGCGGGTACGCTGCTTCCATTAACCATACAGCTGGAAACAGTGTCTGTAACTTTTACAATTAAATCAGAGCGACCATCACCATTGATATCAATCCCAGCGGCATTTTTCATATTAGCCGTATGTTTTTCAATATCGTTGTTTAAAAATGAGCCACTATTTGAATTGGTAAAACTCATTAAATTAGTGGCGGCAGCAAATGTCCCTTCATTATTTTTGTACCATTTCACTTGGGCATTACTTTGATAAACAATATCTTCAAAGCCATCACCATCAATATCCATAATTTGTGCTTTACCTAGCAGCCCTGTTGCCGTTTTGCCAGTGTTCAAAATCCTTAGGTCACTCGTTGTTGCTATCTGCTCACATATCTCTCCTGGAATAATTCTTTTTATTGAAGATTCGGTTGATGAATGACTAAATGGAAGAACTCCACCACCACCGCCTGGTGGTGTCCAACAAATATTCTCATAGGTAGTATGCTCCTCAAACGAAATAATATTCCAATTGCTGGTTGCCGACTCAGCAATTAATAAATCACGTTTACCATCACCGTTATAATCAAGGTTGAGTAAGTATTGAGCATGTTGGTCGCCAATGGTGGTTAAGTCTCGAGTTTCAGAATACGTTGGTCCAAATGCAATTTTGTACCAGCCACTTTGTGTGTAAATAATGTCACTAAAACCATCACCATTCATATCAAAAACTTGATTGGTATTAGGGCTATAAGCGGTCGTTAATTTATTTGATTGATTTCCAAAGGGCGTATAGTCTGTGGTGACGGTTTGGTCCCAACAGACATCTTCAAGGCCTGGTTCATACTCACAAAACTCTTGCACACTATCGGTTGCTTTAGCTGGTTTATGCCAGTCAAAAGTTGTGGCTGGATAGCACTCATTTTTACTGGAATCACTACATTCTTGAATACTGTCTAAGGTATAACTTTCTTCAGCGAGTGTTGGTACGTCATAATCTAAATCATAGTAGTGAACTGATTGATTATTTAATTTTACGTCGATACTGGTCAGTAATCTATCTTGTAAAAAACTAAACCCACTTGAATAACCACTACGTTTTGAAGAGGCATGTTTAGTCGCATAATTCATTTGCGCATAAGCATAAGGTTTTTGACCGTTTTGACTATTACCGGTATAACTGACTCGATTGATCCGAGCACCACCAACTGCTTCAATATATTCATAAAGAATATAATTATCACTGACATCTTTAATGGCTTTTAATAAATAATATTGAGCCACGCTTTTAGTCGCTTCGTTCTTTGGCTCAATAAAGGCATCACTGCCTGTTTCAATACTATTCCAATAATCACGGAAAGTTGCCGCATACTCGCCGGTCACTGCATTCACATAACCGTAATAATGTACTTCACCGGACTTGGTTTCGACCGTAAAAGCTAAAGGCCCTGTATCAGTGGCATTACCATGAGCTTCCACTTTAACGAAACTATCAAGCTCAGTATGGTAAATCGCGCCGTCCCGTGCATGAGTTCCCGAGGTCTTCATTAAACGCTGACCATTTAAACAAAAGCGATCGTCGCTGGATAAATCGACACCAGAAATCACACCATCTTGTGCGATGGTTTTAGCACAACGAGAAATAGCCCCACCAGCTGATAAGTTCCAGCCCATTCCCATAGTACCGTCACCCGATTGATTGGAATAATTGATAGAGATGGAGGGTGTTACACCCGCAGTTCCCGCTGGTAAACTAATGGGTATAGAATAATTCGTAGCCCCTTGCTCACTAACACGGAAGTTTCCGGCGGTAACGCCTGAAGTTTCTGAAGCTGAGATAGTTAATGAAAAAAACGCGGATAAAATGGCAGTAAAAAGCGTAGAAATGCGAAACATAAAAATCCCTTTTAGTTTTATTTTTGATTAAAAACAGTTAAATCGTAATTTAAAATTATTAAAAAATAATAAGTGACAGTCACAATATAGACAATATCTCACAAACGCAATTCGTTTTCACCCACAAATATTTTAGATAACACTGATTTACCCAATGATTGACACCAAGTAAAATAGCTCCACTGTAAATAATATCAAGGAAGATATGATGGCCATTAAACGTAGCGAATTAATCGATCCCGATAACGCGGGTTATTATCATTTAATCAGCCGCTGTGTCAGACGAACTTTTCTTTGCGGCAAAAAAAAAATAATAAGTGACAGTCACAATATAGACAATATCTCACAAACGCAATTCGTTTTCACCCACAAATATTTTAGATAACACTGATTTACCCAATGATTGACACCAAGTAAAATAGCTCCACTGTA
>Ga0307492_10000039_pt1 | contig 70753 bp, 64 predicted proteins | sample SI3LmetaG_FD_202365 | JGI IMG/M metagenome (GOLD analysis project Ga0307492, IMG submission 202365) | Sea-ice brine microbial communities from Beaufort Sea near Barrow, Alaska, United States - SI3L | ecosystem: Environmental > Aquatic > Marine > Coastal | place: USA: Alaska | collected 2017-05-06 | reverse complement strand
TCAAGAAGATTTTACCGTCACCATAGGCTAAACCACGGTTAACTGTGTCACAACACATGACAGGTACAGTTTCATCGTAGTTTTGTTTTGGTTCATATTTCCATTTGATTGCGCCATCGTTGTTTAAGTCTAAAGCAAACACGTTATTTGGAAATGCAGTGTGAACATACATAGTACCGTCGATAACTAAAGAGTTACCTTCATGACCACGTAATACACCAGTAGAGAAAGTCCAAGCCATTTTCAAATCAGCAACGTTATCTTTGTTGATTTGAGCTAGTTTGCTATAACGTTGATTGTTATAGTTACCGGCAGCAGACACCCAGTTGTCTTCATTTTCTTGCATCGTCAAGATTTCATCAGCTACTACTACACCCGTAGCGGCTAATGCCATCATTGCGATTGATAATGTTTTCAGCTTCATGATCTTTTCCTTAATATGTTGATTATTTAACTTAAAAAGTATGATGTCATCAAAGTGCGATCATCATATGGAGTAAACTCTATGCCGATTCAAGATAAGAATCATTAGGAGCCCTTCCTGAATTTACAATGAGTTTGTCCCAAGACTAAAAAACTCATTGAATTGAACGCTACTAATGTATTTTTATTACGTCATATTTAATTGCCAAACGTACAATATCGACTGGCGAATGGATATCCAATTTATGTTTAATATTGGTTTGATAGTTGGCAACAGTTTTGCTTGCAACATTGAGAATTTCAGAAATATCCTTGACAGAGCAGCCTTGAGCCAACAACCTAAACATCTCAAATTCTCTAGTACTTAATGTTTTTATTGGATTTTCCTGCTCCGATAATGACTCTATTGCAATTTTCTCTGCCATATTAGAACTTATATATACTTTTCCAATTGCTACTTCTCTGATTGCTTTAACTAATTCATTGGTATCGGTAAGTCCTGTAATAAACCCCTTCACACCTGAATTCAATGAAAATCCTGCAAAGGCCAAATCATCATGCAATGTATATACAATCACTTTAGCTTTTGGGTGTCGAAGTAATATTCGCCTTACCGCTTCAACCCCGCTCATTCCCCTAGAGTAAAGACAACCAATCAGCAATACATGAGGATTTAATTGATTAAACAAGTGATAAAGTTGTTCTCCTGTTGATGCCTCAGCCACCACATCAATATCGCCTTCATTAGCGATAATACGTTGAAGACCAGCACGCACGACTGCATGGTCATCTGCAACAATGACTTGAATTTCACTCATTAATATCCCCTAACTATCTACAGAGAATTCTGTACTAAAAACACATGGGCACTTAAAGTGCGCAATAATAACATTACTATTTGAAGTTACCAGCAGTTATCATGCCTGTAGTTAAGCTTATGTTTCATATATATTATTTTTAACTACTCTAATTTGAAATAATAGCAATCTGTAATTAAAAATTAACAGGTTTAATCTGTAAAATTCTGCAAAGCTTTGCTATACATGTTCAAAGCTATAATTGCTGACTGTTAACTAATTATTACACTATTGATCATGTTATTCAGCATTGTTAGTTTATTTACTTACGACAAACTTGGAAAAGCCAACATATAGATAATTAATAATTCTTCTGATTATTACTAAATCATAGGCTTTACCTTGCAAAATAATAACGCTAATCTAAAAATGGTAAAGATTGCTTAGTCCCAAAAACTAACTACGTTGATACAGAATTTTCAAACTGTGATCTTGCTTTTTATCAAGTCTCTTTTCGTTAACAAGTAACAGCTACACTAATGATAGACGGTAGTGAAAAATCCTGCAATTGTTGTTCTGTATAGCTAAGAATTGAACAAAATGTCGATTCTAATGATCAAATAACATCATTAGATATCACTTTACTTTACGGCTAATTACTAAATTTAGGCTGAATATTAAACGCTCATAAAATCAGATGCTTAGTATCACTACTTGGCAGCAATTAATTGGCCATCGTCATTGCTCTAACACCATTAAGACAATAATGATGCAATGATGCAATAATTCCATTAGTGCTAGCTAAGAAGCAGGCACATACCTATTTTTCCCTTCTGCATACCGAAATTAGTGCTGATATGACTAAAACAAGTATTATTAGTGCATCACTTTTAGTTGGAAGAACTGGATTTAGTTACTTGTATCTGGTTAGTAAACCATTGGCAGATAGATCTAATTGACAATACTGATTGAGAAGCTAAGCCATCAAGGCTACTCTGGCTCTGATGTTTGTAGCTATTAGTAGAACATTATTGTTCTCCTAAATACTTATCTAGTGATTCCGTTTATGAGAGTAATGATTACGATTCACTTGATAATCTCGCCGTTTTATCATCAGCAGATCCCGTCAATTTACTTGGGGTTAATCTATCGGCAATGCTTTCATGCACGGATAATAGTGCCGGAATCACCAACAAAACAAGAACAGTGGCAAACATCAAACCAAATGATATCGATACCGCCATTGGAATTAAAAACTGAGCTTGTAATGAAGTTTCAAATAATAAAGGTGTCAAGCCGGCAATGGTCGTCAGTGACGTCAATAATACGGCTCGTAAACGTTGGGTAGCCGCATTAATAATTGCTTGCGTTGTTTCAACACCTGCTTCACGTTGTTGTTTGAAAAAAGTAACCAAAATAATTGAATCATTGACCACTATTCCAGATAAACCAAATATCCCAAATAGTGACAAAATGGTTAAATCAATGCCCATCACCCAGTGGCCTAATAAAGCCCCTATCAAACCAAAAGGTATCGCCATCATCACCACTAAAGGCCAACCATATGAAGAAAATACCCAAGCCAAAATAATATAAATCAATACAAACGCAATAAGAAGACCATCCTTCATATCTCCCATAGTTTCAGCTTGTTCTTCAGCGCGGCCTTCAAAACCAACAGTGACACCGTAACGAGAGGTAATATCTGGTAGTAAGTTTTGCTGCAAATTAGCTAATATTTCATTACTATTATTAAGCGAAGCATCAACAGTGGCCGTTACGTGAATGGCCAATTGGCTATCGGTATGTCGTAATACATCAAACCCACGGCGAGCTTCAAACTTAACCACACTAGACAATGGTGTACTGCCACCTTGTGGTAAACGAACCATAAAATTTTCTAGTGTTGCTAGCGTACTACGTTCAGCGTCGGGTAACATGACACGTACTTCAACTTCATCATCACCATCTTGAAAGATCTGCACTAGTTGGCCATCAAAAGACACTCGAAGTTGGCGTCCCAGATTATTCACCGTCAAGCCTAGTGTTTCGCCTTGACCTTTAATGTGATAAACCAGCTGCTCTTGACCATACGGCATATCATCTTCAATTGCTGTGACACCGGTGAATTGTTTCAAGGCTTGGGCCAGCTCTTGGCCTGCCTCTTTTAATGTTTCAGCAGGAGCATTGCTCAAACGAATATCAATATCACTGCCTGGTGGACCAGTCCTTCGTTCAGACAAGGTGAAACTTTCAATCCCTGCTGGCAATATGATCTGTTTTTTCCATGCTTGGATAAAATCTTTATTACGAACTGTGCGATTATCAGGTGAGATTAATTCTAGCTGGATAGAACCAAATCGTTCACCCGTTTGAGCTGAAGAGCGTCCTGCAGTACTGGCACTACCTAGTCGCGTGACTGACATTTCTACTAATTCTGGACCAAGATTTTGTGTAGTGTTTTCCAATGTTTGATTTAAATGCTCTAAAAATGCTGAGACTTTATAGGATGGTGTGCCTGCAGTAAAGCGTGCATTTGCACTGACACTGGTGCCTTCAGGTGATGGGAAAAAAGTAAAATGTAGACGACCACCGGCTAGTAATCCTACACACACTATCAATAAACCTAGGGTTGCACTAATTGTTATTCCACGATGCTTAAGCACTGCTATCACCAATGGTTTAAACAATTCATCTCTTAAATAATTAAACTTGTTATCTAACCACTGCCGAATCGGAGGTGGCTCTGCATGGTGTATTTGATGAAAGGCATGACGCAGATGACCAGGTAGAATTAAAAAACTTTCAAACAATGAGGCAATAATGACACAGATAACCACAAAAGGTATATCAAACAAGATATTCCCCATGGTTCCACCAATCATCATCAAGGGCAGAAAAGATGAAATTGTGGTCAGTGATGACGAAATAACGGGCGCTAACATACGGCGTGCTCCACCTTCTGCTGCTATCAGGGAGTTCTCGCCACTTTGATAATGCGATAAGGCATCTTCGCCAACAACAATAGCATCATCGACAATGATTCCTAAGGCCATAATGAGACCAAATAGACTGATCATATTAATACTGCCGCCAAATAAATACATAATCAGCAAGGTAGCCATAAATGAAGTGGGAATACCAATTGCCACCCAAATAGCAACTCGTCCTTGGAGAAATAAAAATAAAATGCCGATAACCAGTATCAATCCGCCTAGCCCGTTATTAACTAACAAATCCATTCGTTCTTTAATTAATTCCCAACTCGCATCGTAGACTTTAACTCTGACACCTTTAGGCAATTGTGTTTTATTATCAGCTAACCATTCATCAAGTATTTTTGCTGCCTCTAATGAATCGGAATTTTCGGTTCGCTGTAGGGTGATTTCTACAGCAGGTTTTCCCTTATAAAAAACTTTAACTTGCTTGCTTATCGGCCTACGTTCAATTTCGGCCACATCATTTAATAATAATAAGCGGCCGTTAAAATCTGTTTGAATGGCTAACTGAGAAAAGCCCTGAGCATCACGACGTTGTTCTAAACTACGCAATTGTTTGGCCGTTTCATTATTACCAATCTCACCAGCCGGAAGATCTTGGCTTAATTCTGAGATGCGTTGACCAACCTCTTCTAAACTAAGTCCCATAGATTCCAATTGTTGGGTACTTACTTGGATAGCTATTTCTTCTTCTGGCAATCCTGAAATACTGATTCTAGAAATGCCACGATCCAGTAAATCATGTTCAATTTGATGTACTAAATATCGCAATTCGTGCAACTTACCATCAGTCGATACTAGAAGACTTGCCACTCTTTCATAGCGAGTAACTAGGCTAACTTTAGGAATTTCAGAATCACTGGGTAAATTTCGTAGTTGGTCAACTTGATCTTTTACCTGATCAAGTGCCTTGCCCATCTCGGTATCTTCTTTAAACTCAAGGGTTACAATAGACATACCGTAAGAGGATGTTGAGGTCATTTTATCAACATAATCAACTGTCCGTAGCTCTTGCTCTACTCGACTAGAAATTGAATCTTCGACATCTTCTGCACTTGCTCCACGCCATTCGATTCGAACGGTTACTACATCCAATGCAAAGGTGGGAAAGAACTGAGTATTCAACTTCGATAATGAAACTAGGCCGGCTATAATGACAATAATCATTAATAAATTAGCAGCCACCTTGTGCTGAGCAAATATCGCTATAAAATCACGCGGTTTATTATTCACTTACAGCCTCAACTCTTAGTCCTGTAATGGCATTTGGTAATTGAGTGCTGACAATCTGATCTTCTTGTTGAAGATCTTGGCTACGTAATAATAACTGCTTATTGCCCAAATCATTTGTAAACTCACCTACTCGCTCAATCATAATCGATTGTAAATAACCTCCTTTAAGTCTATAAACATGGTCAAGGCCATATAAGGCATTAAAAGGTAAAGCAATAACATTGCTTTGTTTGGCTAATTTGAGTTTGAGTTCGACAAAGGTACCTAAGGTAAGTGCATTGTTATGACCACTGATACTAAACAAGCCATCAATACCGCCACTGTCTACTTTTACCTCACCTGACAACCGCTCTAATTTAAATACAAGTTGATGTTGGGGAAACGACGCTTTTGCGAAAAGAGTTTCATTTTGCTGCAACATAGCATAAACCTGATTTATATAGCGACCTGGTAGCTGTGCTCTTACTTCTAGATTGTCAAGATCATACAAGAGTAATAAGCTATCGCCCGCTCGAACTCGCTCGCCAACAGACACATTAAGTTGCGCTATACGACCAGAAAACGGGGCGGTAATTTTACAACGCTCTAGATCAACTTCAGCTTGTTTTAATAAAGCCTGAGCTCGTTTATGTTTAGCTTGTAATTGCACCACTCTTGATGGATGTTCAGCAATCTCAAAATTGAGTTGTTTAAGGGTTAATAGCTGGCGTTGTTTATTAGCGAGTGCATCATCTAAACTTGCCATTGAAGCTAAACGCGATTGCTCTAATTTTTTAGATCTACTAACCGATTTATCAGCTAAATTCAATAGTTGAGTTTCCTGCTCTAATAGACCACGATCACGTTTAAAACGTTGATTTTCAGCAGCTATCAGTCCATCAATCTCTGCTAAGTCAGCTTGACGTTGTATCAGTAATAATTGCATATCGGTATCATCTAGCATCATCAATACTTGACCCGCTTCAACTAGTGACCCTTCCAATATTTCTATGGTCAATACGTCAGCAATCAACGCAGATTTTAATAATGATTTTCTAGGTGTTTCTACCCGTCCGTACACTGTTATTTCAGGAGAAATCTGATCAATATTGACTGCAACAGTGTTTACTTGCCAGATTTTTTCAGGTTTTTTAATAACCACTTTTTCAGGTTTACTTTGTTTCAAACCTGTAAAGCTAGTTATCGCGATGGCAATAATAATAAGTGGTAACACAATACGTTTTAGCAACTTCTTTCTCCTAGTAACTTGCTAGCAAAGTAATATTATTGTTTGTCTGGTTAGAGACATTTATTTAAACCTATCGTTCGACAATCACTGTTAATACAATGCAATTATTTGAAGATACACGATATCTTCCATTACTGTTAATCTATTCAACAATATGGTTTTAATAAAATGACTAGCACCTAAGTTTTAGAGAACAAGACAGCGTATTTTCAGTCGAAAAACTTTCCTTAACGGTGAGTTACAATCGCAACCCTTACTGCATCTAGACTAAGTTGTGCCGATTGTAAATATTCGACTAATAGTTTTTGTGATTGTTCGATGTAGGCAATTTCTGCCGGACGAATAGTCGAGTTAATGGATGCCAGAGCTGTCAGACGATCTTGTTCGGGTTGCAGTGACTGGTGCATAGCATTTATTGCTTGGTCAATTATCAGCTGTTGTTGCACCACTGCTAATTGTTGGGCTTGGCTAATCAGTTCAGAAATTTTAGGCCGTGCATGTCGAACAAGTTCTTGTGCTGTAACACGTGGAATACGGCCTGCAGCATCATTAAAGTCAGTTTCTGTTAAGTGTTGATTAAAATCATGACCTTGTTCATCAGCTACAATACGTAAATAGGAATGGTTGAGGTAACGCCCAACTTGTAAGGACCGTGGAGCAGGACATTTAATGGTAAATATGGCTTCTAACAATAATGTGCCTGCTGCTAAATCTTCATTTTCAAGCGTACAAAAGGCACTATTACCAAAATCACTATTAATGATCATGTCTAAGCTACCGATCACCATCGGGTGCTCCCAGCTTAAAAAGGCCATATCCTCACGAACGAGTGCACGATGGCGTTTATAGGTGGCGGTGAGACCATCTTCAGGCAAACCAGGAAATTGGTGTTCGACCATATGATTGCCGGGCTCAAGAATAATAGCGTCTGCACTATGCATTTGCTGTTCAACCCCATATTCATCGAAGATTTTATCCATGAATGAAGCCAGCTCAAAGGTTTCGCTAGCTTCATCTAAATCTGCTACCAACTCATTAGCAACAGGTAAATTGCAAGAATTAAGCTCTAATAATCGGTCGCGACCTTGTTGAAGAACCTCTAAGGTTTCAGCCGTAAGTTTCTGTGTTTGTTTAATAAGATCAGATATTCCCTTGTCATTATTAGCCTCAACTAGACAGTTCTCTAAAGAATCGTTAACAGCTTGTTTAATAGTACTGCCAGCAGAAAACACCTGCTCAAATGCATTCAAACCTTGGTGATACCATTGCAATAAAACTTCTTGTGCTGAACTTTCATAATAAGGAACATGAATTTGTACATTATGACGCTGGCCAATACGGTCTAAGCGGCCAATCCGTTGCTCTAATAAATCTGGGTTTAATGGCAAATCAAATAGTACTAACTGATGGGAAAATTGAAAGTTACGACCTTCACTGCCAATTTCAGAGCAAATCATTACCTGAGCGCCCTCTTCCTCATCGGCAAAATAAGCGGCAGCACGGTCACGATGAACCAGCGACAGACCTTCATGAAAGACCGAGCTTCGAACTCCTTTATTAACACGTAAATATAACTCTAAGGATTGAGCCGTTTCAGCTTGGCCACAAATCACTAATATTTTGTCTAATTTGTGTTCGCTTAACCAGCCACTTAACCACGCTACTCGGCTATCAGTGTTAAGCCAATCTTTACCTAACAGTCTTTCAGCTTGAATGCAGGCTGTGATATCGGCATCTACTAGCTCTGCGATATATTCAGAGGGTGCAATTAAAGGATAACGATGTAAATGCCGTTCAGGAAAGCCTTCAACCACATCACGCGTATTTCTAAATAAAATTCGGCCAGTACCGTGACGATCTAACAAATCACCGATGGCTTGAACTATTGCGGCCCCAAAATCATCAGCGTTCACTAAAGCTAAATAGCCTTTTTGGCCGAGGTACTGCTCAATTTTATCCTGTAATGTCATTAATAATTGTTGTGCATTATTAGCTAATAATTGACTCACTAATTCACTAACTGCTTGGTATTCGGTTTCTTGCTGACGAAACTTAGCCAAATCAAAATAACGATCTGGATCCAATAATCGTAAACGAGCAAAGTGACTTTCAATTCCTAATTGTTCTGGCGTAGCTGTCAACAATAATAAACCTGCGACTTCATTAGCTAGTCTTTCGATACACTGATATTCTTGACTAGCTTGCTGCTCATGCCATTCTAAATGATGCGCCTCATCAACAATCATCATATCCCAAGAGGCCTGTAGTGCTTGGTCCAACATCTCTTCATTTGAGGTTAAAGAGGATAAACTGCATAAAACTAATTGTGCACTTTCAAACGGATTACCTTCATCAGATTCACTAATAGCCGCGTAGCGTTGTTCATCAATAATCGTAAAGGATAAATTAAAACGGCGTAACATTTCAACTAACCACTGATGCACCAAGCTATCAGGCACAATAATTAAGGCCCGTTGTGTTCGACCCGTGAGCAATTGCTGATGCAAAATCAAGCCGGCTTCAATTGTTTTTCCTAAACCAACCTCATCAGCCAACAACACTCTAGGTGCATGGCGCTTTGACACCTGATAGGCAATATAAATCTGATGAGGCAAAAGTTGAACACGTGCTCCCATCAGACCAAAGATAGAAGTTTGTTGTCTTTTATGTTGCTGAGCTAAGCTTTCTATGCGTAATTCAAATTGACGATTTTTATCAATTTGACCTGCAAATAAACGGTCTTGTGGTTGACTGAATTGAACAAAACTATTCAAATCCATTTCATGAATGCTTATTTCATTACCAAGGTCATCATCACCTTGATAGATATAGCAATTATTTATGTCATGACGGGCAGTGATAATAAATCTCAGATCCTCATCCGTTTTAACTTGCTCGCCAACAGGATATATAACGCGACTTAAGGGTGCATTCTCACCTGCATAAGTACGTTGTTCACCTGCAGCAGGAAAACTCACTTCTATTTGTCTGCCGGTATTATTTTTAATAATCCCGAGGCCAAGTTCGGCTTCACCATTGCTGATCCAACGTTGTCCAATTGCATATTCTGTTACTGCCAAAATCTAAGCCTCTTCACTATCATTTATAAGTTATCTATTTCAATTGAATTGTATATATGCATTTTATTTTGTCGCTTAACTAAAAACATAACACCGTTGATAAATCAATCTTTATCGAACTTTACGAGCTCTTACTGCTCGGCCTTTGATTTTACCATCAGCCAAATAACTCAGTGCTTTTCGAGCTGCTTCACTTTCAACGGCAACATAACTCGACATGTCGAAAATATCAATTTTACCAATTTGCGAGCCACTCAAACCAGCATCGCCAGTCAAAGCCCCTAAAATATCACCGGGACGTATTTTGCTCTTACGACCACCATCCAGTTGAATGGTCACCATTGGTGGAACCAAGGTGAAACTAGGATCGCGATCGAGTGACTCTAATACATCAGAGACACAGGGTTTTTTCTGATATTTTTCTATCGCATTTAAACGCATAACATCTGACGAAGTATATATACTCAATGCCAAACCCGTTTCTCCTGCTCGTCCAGTGCGACCAATTCGATGTATAAAAATTTCAGGATCGCGAGGTAATTCATAATTGATAACCGCTTCTAAGGCTTTGATATCTAGGCCTCGTGCAGCTACATCGGTCGCCACTAGCACCGAACAACTATTATTGGAAAACCGTACTAATACTTTATCGCGTTCACGTTGATCAAGATCGCCATGAATAGCCAATGCTTCAATCCTATGTTCTCTCAACATACTGGCCACTTCGTCACATTGGATTTTAGTATGACAAAATACGATCGTTGTTTCAGGCTTGTAATGTTCAAATAAAGCTAATAAAGTAGTATTACGCTGATGTTTTTTTACTTCATAAAATAATTGTTCGATAACACTTTCTTGATGCTCTGATTCAACGGTAACCGTAACAGGATCACGTTGTATCGCTTTACTCATCTTTTTTATTGTGTCTGGATAGGTTGCTGAAAACAACATAGTTTGACGAGATTTTGGCATATAAGAAATAATATCTTCCATCACCTCAGCAAACCCCATATCTAGCATACGATCAGCTTCATCAAGTACAAGGGCTTTTAAACTGTCCAGTTTAAGCGTGCCTTTAGTCAGGTGGTCTTGCAAGCGACCTGGCGTTCCCACCACAATATGAGCGCCATGTTCAAGCGACCCAATTTGTGGTCCTAATGGTTTGCCACCACAGAGTGATACCAATTTTATATTGGGTACAGCGCGTGCAAGTCTACGAATTTCTTTGCCTACTTGATCAGCTAATTCACGAGTGGGACAAATCACTAAAGCTTGTATGCCAAAAAAACGGGGATTGATGTGATTTAATATACCAATACCAAAAGCAGCCGTTTTACCACTTCCGGTTTTAGCTTTAGCAATCAAGTCCTTCCCTTTGAGAATATGCGGTAAACTTTGTGCTTGGATCGGCGTCATTTTTTTATAACCAAGAGACTCTAAATTGGCTATCTGTTCAGGTGATATAGAAAGTGAAGAAAAACTGTCGCTAGCCATGAGTAAATACCGATGTAAAAACCACAGATCATACCAGAGCTGGTAACAAATCTAATAAGAGATTTTAGGGTTTCGACAAATTTTATTTAAAGGCAAAGAAACCTTTAAATTTCTGACAAAAAAAAGCACTACAGCCTGAATAGCTAGTAGCGCTTTTATTTACTTGATATTAGTTAATTGAACTAACTTTGTCCATCTGTAATGGGCTTTCAACTGTAATGGCTTCAGCTGGTGCTTCTAATTTCAAAGTCTCTAGAAGTTTTCCTGTTGTTTCTGTTAACCAGTAACAGGCATACAAACGATCATAGTGACCATTTATTAACTCTGAACGTGCAGTTAATACTTCATTTTCTGTATCCAGCAAGTCAAGAAGTGTACGTTGACCCAGGCTGAATTGTAATTGGTATGCTTCACGAGTCTCTTCGGTAGATTTAACGCGAAGTTGTAAAAACTCAAGACGATTTGTCTGTCTTTGTAGTTCATTCCATGCAAGTCTAACGTCCTGTTCAATTACACGCTGAGCAAGATTGGCTTCATATTTTACTTGTTCACTAATAAAACCTGTTTGATCAATAAAAGCACTATCTGCTCCACCATTTAATAGGTTATAGCGAAGACGAACCATAACTAGTCGGTCGTTATTATGTCCTTCAACCCCTTCCAGATCATTATTAGCACTAGCGGCTAATTCAAGATCGACGCGAGGGTGCATAGGTGCTACGGCCCCTTGTTGCTGGGCCAAACTTGCTTCATGTTGTGACAAAGCAGCGCGTATAGCAGGATGTTGATGGTAAGCAATGTTAATGGCATCTTCTAAGGTTGCAGGTGCATTGCTACAGCAATCTTCTGTTGGCTCTACTAATGAATCAGCAGGTTCCCCTACTTCACGTAAAAAAGTGGTTTTAGCATCCACTAAATTACCAATGTTAGCTTTATTATTAGCTTTTGATAAAGCTACTCTGCCCGAAGACTGTTCAACATCTGCTTTAGTACCAACACCACTGTCAGCTCGTAATTTAATTTGAGAAAAAACACGTTCGTTACTCTCTAAATTATCCTCTGTTACCTTTAGCAGTTCTTGCCTGCGAATAACTTCAAGATAAACCTGAATAGTGCGAAGACTTATTGTTTCAGTAGTATCAGCTACTGAGTAACCTGCAGATTCGGCTAAAGATTTAGTTTGATCTACCGAGTTTTTTGTAGCAAAGCCATCATAAATCATTTGTGATGCCGTTATCCCAGACTCTCCACGGTCTAGCCACTTGCGATCTTCGTTATTGACTCGAGTTTGTGGGTTATCACTTCTTTCTCGGCCGGTTCCCATCGTTAAGTCAACTTGAGGAAAGTATCCTGCTTCAGCTTGACCAATAGTTTGATCAACACTCAAACTACGGTAACTTTCTGCCAAAATCAGTGGGTTACTTTTTATGGTGGTAGTGACGGCTTCAGTCAAGGTTTGGGCGACAAGAGGCTGAGCTGTAAAAAGCATTGCCGCTAGCATAGTCGTTGAAAATGTTATTTGTTTTAGTGTGCGATTCATCTGTTTGTCTCCGTATGTTAGCGCAGGTTTATTTCGACGCGGCGATTTAGTGCTTCAACTGTTTCATCTGGAGTGGCGACTAAAAGTCGATATTCTCCTTCTGATGAAGTCGAAATAATATCCGCTGCAAGACCTACATTGATAAGATCTTGTTTAACACGTTCTGAACGACGACGTGACAGTGCCTCGTTATATTCATCGGATGCTTTTGTATCGGTGTGACCACTAAGAGAAACTTCAGATGGATCTCGACTTAATATTTCTTGGTAAATTTTTGCTGCTTCTGCTTCAGAATCAACCGTAAAGTCCGTTTTATCAGATAAGAAATATAATTTAGCGGCAAAAGGTGCTGGCGCAGTATATATAGGGCTAGGCTCTGAAACAGCGTGTGGTTGTGTGATGCAAAACGATGTTTTAGTTGCATCAGCCATTACAACAGGGGCTTCGATACTCTGTCTTAATTCAGATGTTTGTTTAGTGTTGAGTGAGCTACATCCCGTTATTGCAGTTGCAATGCTAAGGGCTAGTGTCATACGGAGAATTGAATTCATTTATGGTCACTCTTAATACCAGTATCAATACTCTGCTTGTTTGTTATGTTTTTCATGCATTAATTCCTTAAATATAAACACCTAAGCATCAGATGAAAGCTAATTATTGATGTTATTGTTAGGTAAGTCAAATTCAATAATTAACTACTGACAAAAATTAGCAATGGACAGCCTGTTGCTAGTATAAAATTAGCGGGTAACATCAGTTGACAACAAGCTCAATATCTCGGTCAAATCATCTTTACCAATAGCTTTTTCACTGTGCAATCTCATTACTGGAATCTGTTAAGCAGGTAACCAATCAGTATCTTTCATCATCTTGCTGTCAGGATGTCCAATGTAATAGCCTTGAGCATAATCGACACCAAAGGATGCCAATATTGCTAAAACCTCTTTATTCTCTACATATTCAGCAATGGCCTTTTTACCTAAGCCTTTTGCTACATTAACTAAGGCTTTAACAAATAATTGATCATCCGCATTTTTGTCAAGGTCTTTAATGAAAATCCCATCGATTTTGATAATATCTACTGGTAGTTCACGCAGATAATTAAATGATGAAAAACCAACACCAAACTCATCCAATGAAAACTGACAGCCTAATTTTTTAATTTCTGTCATTAGCAATTTAACTTGTTGAAGATTTGATACCGCAGCGGTTTCCGTTATTTCAAAGATCAGGCTACTTGGCTTAATATTATATTGACTAATGCTTCATTTGAGAAAAGGAAGTAATAACTTATTATCAACAACTGCGCCCGATAAATTAATCGCTAATTTCGCGTTGATACTTTGCGCTTGAAGCGTTACTAATTTTTTCATGCTATGTTGTACCGCATAGTGATCAATTGAATGTATTAAGCCCGTTTCCTCGGCAATTTCGATGAATTTACCAGGTAGACTTATTTCACCAGTATTACTGTCACGCATCCTGATCAGCACTTCATGATGCTGAATCGTATTTGTATTTATAATCGGTTGAAAATATAAAACAAAGAGGGAATTTTCTAATGCCTTTTCAATTTTGTGTTTCCACAGTATATGTGTCTCTAATAATTCTTTGGTTTTATCGTCAACTGAAAAAGTATGATGAGCACCTTTGCCATCAGCTTTTGCCTTGTACATAGCAAGATCAGCAAAGCCCATCAATTGATGAGTACCAGCATCTGTTTAGGGATAGTGAACAATACCAATACTACTAGATATTTTATGTTTTATTTCTCCATAAGATAGTTTTATTTTAGCTAATTCTGTAATAATTTTATTGGCCAGGAAGGCAGCGCCAGCATTATCTGTTTCAGGTATTAAAATTGCAAATTCATCACCACCTAATCGTGCAACTAGGTCAGTATATCGAGTTACTTTTTTTAGCGTTTCTGCAACCGCTTGTAAAAGCTCATCACCCGCACCATGACCACTGGTATCGTTGATATCTTTGAACTCATCTAAATCAAGATAAAGTAGTGCATTGTTATGTTGATAGCTTATTGATGTTTGCAATGATTTTTCGAACTCTGCCATGAATTTACGACGATTAGCTAAATCGGTTAAAGGATCATGTTCTGCCATCCATACAATACGTTTTTCAGCTTCTTTTTTCGAGGTTATGTCCAGACCAACACTGAGAATAGCAGCAGCATGATTCTCAGTGTAACCAGGAGATCTGTTTAATATGACCTTCAGCATCAATCATTTCAGCATCTTGTTGAGCAATAGTCATATTGTTTAATAAAAGTTCTTTAAACAGTGGCTTTGCTTCAGTCCAATTACCCGCTGGAAACAAACGAGATACGTCTGTTTCAATCATGTCATTTTCGGTGAAGCCTGTTATTTTTTTAGCATAATGATTAAAGGTAGTTATATTTAAGGCATCATCGGTTGTCACAATAATAAGTTGAGCCGTATTCAATAAGTTTTTAATAAAATCTCGCTCACCTTCAATTTCACTTTTTTGAGCATGAATAAGTTGTGAACGTTGGCATCCAGCTTTTCAAGTAGCGACGTTAATTGAAAAACAGAAAATTGTAATTGTGTTATTTCCTTGTGTTGTGACTTTTTGTCAGCCAAGCTGAAAGCGAGTTTGGCTTCATCGTATTTTTTTGATGACAATAGAGGCAAGGCAAGGGTGATGTGTTCGAGACTCTGGACTAATTGAGTTAATCCCTTAGAGCTACGCAGAGCAAATAATAATGCGACAAAAACAAGCCCAATAGAGATTACAATCAGGTAGTTAATCAAGTCTGCTTTAGACAGTGATAGATAAGGATGGAGTAAATAACTAAGCAGTAATATAGCCGATAATGAGGCCAGCATAATACTTATAAAAGTACTAACTGCTATTTTCCATTGCAGGCTATTAGATTTCAATGAATTCATGTAACTCTTTAAATATTATGACAATAATTACGAATAAACACATAATGCTAGTTACACCATTATTTAATTCACGATCATCAAGTCGTATCGGAATTACGTTATCCACCTTAAGTTAGTTCAATCCATGAACAAATAGTTAGAACTCCTTAAGTTTAATAATTTTATTTAACCCTATGTCACACCCATTCTAATTTCTAGAATAGCTTAGCCTATTGATCTTTTATAAAATAGTTTTTATTTCATAAAAGCTCAAGCTACTTGGCTACTTGGCTACTTGTTTTTCTTTTTGAATAAGTTGGTAATACAAGCTCGATTAACATACTATAAATGATTAACTTTAAAACCTATCGTTATCCACGAGTGTGCATAAACAAATTAAACAAGGGAGACTAGAATGAAACTTGAATCACTGGCGCTACATCATGGCTATGAATCAGAAGCAACTACAAAGGCTGCGGCTGTACCTATTTATCAAACTACATCATATACTTTTGATGATACCCAACATGGTGCAGATCTGTTTGATTTGAAAGTGCCAGGCAACATTTATACTCGCATTATGAATCCTACTACCGATGTATTGGAGCAACGTCTTGCGGCAATGGAAGGTGGTATTGCCTCTCTTGCAGTTGCCTCAGGCATGGCTGCTATCACCTATGCAATTCAGTGTATTTGTAGTGTAGGAGACAATATTGTCAGTACAAGTCAACTTTATGGTGGTACCTATAATTTATTTGCTCATGCTCTCCCACGACAAGGTATTGATGTTCGTCTAATCTCATTTGATGATTATGAGGGGTTCGAGGCAGCGATTGATGAAAATACTAAAGCTATTTTTTGTGAATCAATTGGTAATCCTGCCGGCAATATTGTTGACATAGCAAAATTAGCCGAAATTGCTCGTAAACATGGCATACCTCTAATGGTAGATAATACGGTCGCTACTCCTTTTTTATGTCGTCCAATTGAGTTTGGTGCAGATATCGTTATTCATTCACTCACCAAATATATTGGTGGTCATGGCACATCGATTGGTGGTGTCATTATTGATTCAGGAAAATTCGACTGGGTGGCCAATAAAAAACGATTCCCTGTTTTAAATGAACCTGATCCTTCTTATCATGGTGTGATCTATACCGAGGCGCTCGGGCCTGCAGCCTATATTGGTCGTTGTCGTGTTGCCCCACTTCGTAATACTGGTGCGGCTATTTCACCAATGAACTCATTCCAAATACTGCAAGGTTTAGAAACTTTAGGTTTACGTATGGAACGCCATTGTGAAAATGCAGAAAAACTGGCTAAATACCTGCAAAACCATGACAAAATATTATGGGTTAACTATGCCACACTAGATAAAAGTCCTTATTATAAACTTTGTCAAAAAATCACCGATGGCAAAGCCTCAGGAATATTAAGTTTTGGTATTACTGGTGGTGCAAAAGCAGGCGGAGAATTTATAGATGCACTGCAGATGATTTTACGCCTAGTTAATATTGGTGATGCTAAATCACTAGCATGTCACCCTGCATCGACTACCCATCGCCAGTTAAATGAGAAAGAATTAGCGGCTGCAGGCGTAAGTACTGATTTAGTAAGAATTTCAGTAGGTATTGAAAATATTGATGATATTATTGCTGATGTTGAACAGGCCTTAGCTAAAGTTAGTTAGGCCACTTTAGCAGGAAAATAAAGTCATCAAGCTGGCAGACAGCTTGATGACTCACTGCTACTATTTATTTTCACAATTTTTTAAAGTCAAACTGTGTCTTAAGTAGCCAACCAACTCTTATGTTAGTTACTAAAAACTTGAGTAAGTAAACGCCGAATTGATTCAGGTTCAAACGGCTTATCACAAATATCTGTCACGCCTGCTTGTCTCACTTCATCTAGTCGGCCCTCATCATTATCACTGGTCACCATAATGATAGGTGTAATCGTATTATTGAGATCATTACGGATATATTCAACTAGCTGTTTACCGTCCATATTAGGCATATTTAAGTCGGTAATAATCAGCTCAAAATTATTTTCTTTGACAATGTTAACAGCACTTACCCCATCAATCGCTTTGATGATTTTCTCAATACCCAGATTGTTTAAAACACGGCTAATATGATTACGGGCGGTACTACTGTCATCTACAACTAATACTCTTAATTCACTGACATCATAATGATCTAATTGAAGCTCATCAGGTTCCATAAAGTCAATGGTTGTCTCCAGCGCTTTTTTGAGATCATTATGATCAAATGGTTTTGGTAGAATGGCAACTATGCCTGCTTGTTTAACATCATCAAGTTGAGTAAAACGAGTTTCACTTGAAATCAGCATAAAATGAACTTGAGTTTCACTTTTAATATCCCGAGTCAACAAAATGAGTTTATCAGCAGTCATATCAGGAAGATGAAGTGCACTAATAACAAGATCTGGCGGATACTGGCGAATGGTTTTTAAGGCATCTGAGCCTGAGGCAAAACCCTCTATATTATAAACACCTGCTTTTTTTAGGTGTGAAACTATTATCTTACGTTGTGTTGCAGACGGTTCTACTAAAAAAATGGACAATTCAGACAATTTTATTGAGGACATTGCATTCCTTTTCTGTTATCAATATAAATCAAGACTTTTTTAAGTTAACTTTCTCAATATATCATAGCGTTGTCAGCACTAAATCTATAAACACTTGCGAGGCAAAATTATTAGTATCAATAATAACAGACTACTTAAAAAACTATCATTGACTTAGGTGAGAAAGATAACATATTCAGTTGGATAATTACATTTTGACTGTTTATTACAGCAGTCAGTGCTCAGTTTTTTATAACAAATAGCTGTTGTATGAGTAGCTAGCAACAATATTTATATCATGCCGGTATTTAAGGTTTATCCTAGCTTGGCAAGGATCTAATGTTTATCAACTCTATTATTTTATTGAGAATACAGGGATTAATAGCGTAAACTACTTGCTTATTTAAATTGTAAGAGTCAAACCATGAAAAGTAAAATTACAGCTCTTTTTATTGCTGTTATTGTCAGCGGCTGTGCCATTGTGCCGACTTCAATTACAGGGGGAAATGGTCAACAAGCTTACAAAATGTATTGCAGTTCAGGTATAGACAAATGTTATCAGAAGTCAGCTGAATTGTGTCCTAATGGTTACGATGTCATTGAGCTTTCTAAAGAGTCTTCAGAACTAATAGTGCATTATGGCGAACATCCAAAAACCATCTACAAAGAGTATTTGACGATTGAGTGTGACAAGTAGCTAAAACTTACATCTCAATCTTATGTCAGCTTCTCAATAATATGGAATGCTTGGTTTTTATCACGGCTTTCAATCACTAACTCTTGTTCTATCTTTGAGCTATAGTGTGAAATCTGTTCGTCATCGATTATTTTTGATGCAACGATTGATGAATAATAGTTAATGCTGCCAAAGGAGGCTAATAATGACTTTATATTATCGTTAATATTTTGTTCATCTTTAATAATCAACAAACCTCCAACAGTGACTTTCTGCCAGGCTTTTAATAATAATTGTTCAATATCTGTTTGTGAATCATAAGTGGATAAACAGTCAATAATACATATAACATCGAAACTAGCTAACAATGCTAATGTGTCAAGTTTACTGCTATTTATAGGACTATAACGATTATGGATTTCATGATGAAAACTATTTAGTAATAATTTATAGTCGATCAAGTCTTCATTTTCAGTGGTAAAACATATCGCCTGCTTTATATTGATATAATCACTTAGCAGACATTCTATAGCTGCAAGGCCATTGCTATCTCCCAAATCACACAAGGACACGGCTTGTTTCCTGCCAAAGTGATCTTGAATAATAGTTTCTAAAATCGCAGCATTATTGGCATTATTCCAATAGATGTTACCCAACTTAAAAAGTGATTCACTGGTACTAACCGCACTGTTTTTTAGACTATTTCGTACAATAATATGAGTACCTTGAGCAAACAAATATTTAGCGGTGCTTCTAATCATTGCAGGCCATTTCCGACCGACTCGTATCGACATAACACCGTCGTTTTCTGCCCAAATATTACTTGTGCCTTTCCAACGGCTACGACTAAGAAAGGAATCTTCTAAGATACTTCTAGACCATAGGTTTTTTTCGGAAGCCTGCATTTCAGGGTAGACCGGTAATATTATACAACCGTTGGGTTTTATCCTAGTCAATAAGTAACGAAGAAAAGAGCTTCCCCAGTTATTGGCAAATAGTGGAAAACTTATTCCTAGATAAATCCGATCAACTGAAAAAGCAGGGATTGGGAAAAACAAATTACCTACTTTGCCATCGTTATAATCGATATTGAAGTGCTGAGAGTTAAGCGTTAAGCTGTAAATATCTTGACTGGGTCGAACTTGATTATTGATATCTCTTTTACCAGAGAAATAATAACCTAAGTCTTCTGTAATATACTTTTCATGCTTATGTAATATAAGATCTGTCATAGTTTATCTTAGTAATATAAAAGTAATGGCCTGTTAAAAAAGAGATTTAACACTGCATTAGTAACTCGTTAAAGTCAACGTTACAGTGTTGACATCACTTTTGAGTGCTGATTGCGCTCTGTAATTCTTTAATTAGTTTTTTTGTCAGCATTTCGGCCGATTGAAGACAGCCTAAGGCATATGATTCACCCGCCCAAAAAGGAAGGTATTCATACTGTGCTAGCGCTGTTGCTTTACTACGAAGACTTGATGTTAATTGTCCTTGATAGGGAAAGTCAGCAATAGCCTTATTGACCATTTGTTGAGCAAACTTATTGTTAATAATACGTGCATATTTACCGGTAAAAGCCTTACTAAGACAGGTTTTATTTTGTTGTTGTAACAATGCTTGCAAATAAAAAGGTTCTATTTTAGACTCATTAGTGAATAAAAAGGCCGTACCAAGCTGACAAGCTTTAGCACCATTGTTAATGTGCTGCGCTATATGCTGACCATTCATGATGCCACCGGTAATGACGATGGGAATAGAAATGGCTTGTTGTGTTTGTTTGAGTAATGATTGTGACGTTGGACCGCTATGTCCATCGCTAAGAAAGGAAGCGCGGTGACCACCTGCTTCGATACCTTGTAAGATCACCGCGTCAAAATCATTTTGTTCAATTTGTTTGGCTTCTTCAATAGTAGTTGCCGTTGCAATAACGATTTTACCATGTTGTTTAAGTTTTTTTACGATAGCGCGATTAGGAATTCCAAAAGTGAAGCTGACAATGGGCACCGCGGTATTAATAATGGCTTCAACCTGTGAATCTAAATCAGGTAAGTCAGTTAAGGTTTGATTAAACAGTACACTGTCATCAATATCTAACTGCTGATAATGAGTTTGTAGAGCCTTAATTGCTGGCGTCTTATCTGTCTCGCTTATGAACTCTTGATTGGAATGTGCAAATAAATTGGCAGCAATAGGTTTATCGGTCAGTGCTAAGGCTTGTAGACAGTGTTGTGTGACTTGCTCTGCACTCAAATTACCCAATGCAAGTGTGCCTAAACAACCTAAGTTAGAAACTATAGCAACCATTTCAGGACTGCTATAGCCACCAATCATCGGTGCTTGCACAATTGGCCATTGAATACCGACCAATTTAGTAAAACTTGTTTTAAGCATTATAATTATTCTAATCTGGGCTAAATTTAAACCGTTATTGAGGGTTAAGCATATTTTTTACTTCAGTGATTTTATTAGCGGGGAAACCACCTTCCGCTGCATGATCCATAACGGCTTGCTCATTGACAGCATTGTATAGACAATAAACTTTATCATCTGTCACATAACTATGAAGCCATTCTATTTCTGGACCCATGTCTTTTAGGATTGAACATGATTTTTCTGTAATTCCGGCGATATCCTCTTGCGTCCAGTTACCTGCACCCGGTATTTCTCTTTCAATAATATATTTTGGCATAATAATTCTCTCTATTGATAAGTAAGCTTTATGTAGCTGATTATTTTGACTGTTATACAATATTCGTTCTTTAAAACAATAAAACCAACGTCTATTAAATATAGACGTTGGTTTTAGTGAGCCAAACTTTGTTTATTTAGTTAAAGCTTCAGTTGTCATAAAAGTGTTAACTATGGCAGGTTTAACTGACCATAGAATGACTAATACTTCGTCTTTTTCTTTTTGAGCAATATTGTTTTTAGTCAATGCAGCCATAATATCATCTACAGCAGCATTAAATTCCATATCACTGATATTCATATTGCTATGTCTTTCAGCTAAATCCATACCGTTATATTTAACATCGCCACCAGTTGCTACAGCAAATATTTCAAATACGCGCTCTTTCACTTGCTCAGCATCACTATAAAGAAAGCGACCTTTAACAATAGGATTGTTACTATGGTTAGTCCAAATATCTTCAACAATGGCTCTTGATACAACTTCCCCACCAATACGTTCATAAAGTGATGGTGCTGCTACTGCTGGCATTTCAGCGGCTACTTCTACTGCAACAACATTCATCGCGGCAAATGAAGTACTCATTATTCCCGCGATTGCGATGCTTTTAATTAATGTATTCATATCTATTTCCTAACCTATCGTTTATTTAAAAGACCATGTAAGACCAAGGCCTGCTTGCCATGCTGAGGCTTCTATTGTCCAAACATTATCGCCGAGAGCACTATTGGCAGTACCAATATCTTCTTCATTGTCTAGTGAAAATGCAGCATGTATATCTACTTTAATATTAGGCATTAGTTGATAACCCATACCTGCGGTAACCGTATTTTCCCAAACAGCAGCTGCATTAGTAGCTTGGAAATACTCTACGACTGGACCAGTAACAGGAAGCTGTGGACCAAATAATGGTACGAATGCTGAAGGGGTTTGGATAGGATCGTTGCCACCGATACCAATATTACCTGGATCAAGATTACGTTTAATTGGATCTCTAGCATGACTATAACCTACGCGCCATTGTGCCTTTCCAGTCGTTAACTGAGCACCTAAATTAAATACGGTTTGATCACGATAGAAATCTTTGTAGAAAGCAGCACCAGAATAATCTTTATGAATAACATCGGCATTAACTTGTAAGGCTCCGCCCATCAGACTATTATTAGCAACACCAAACGCTATTTCTGCTGGTTGAGCTACATGATCATCCCAGAAATTACCGGCTCCATCAGAAATATAATTATCGTAGCGGATTTTCAGTTCACTTCTGTAATAGGCACCAAAACTGGTAGCGCCCATATCATATTTTCCGCCTACTGTTGCTCTAAAACCAAAGTTATGAGTCGAGCCAGAATTTTCATTTGTGCTGGCTTGAAAATAACCATTACCAATAGTGGCCATAGCGCCCAATGATAAGTTTTCTGTTACTTTGTAACCCGCACCAACATTTGCATTAAACACAATAAGTTCACTAAGAGGATCGCCAATACCTTCTCCTCTAAAATCTGCACCTAGACCAGCAGTTACAGATAGGCCTAAACCTGCTACAAGGTTTTCACTAAAGGCTTGGGTAATAGCAATGGTGGGTACTAAATAAGGATTTGTTTGTGACTTAATATCTGCACCACCAAAAGCAGCTGATGCATTACCTTCGACATTATGGTCAAAATAAGTGGCACCAAAGGTAAAACTAGTGCCTTCATTATATTGAGTTAAGTTGGCAGGGTTACCAAATACGGCTGCAGCTGGCTCTACGGTGCGAGCAACACTCGCTCCACCCATACCACCCGTTGCTGGCAACAAGTTATTATTTAAATCGGTACCGTTTGTACCGGCTACAACTGCAGTTGATGAGGCAGCTAATGCTGCAATCACTATTGCTAAATATTTTTTATTATTCATGCTCTCTCCCGAAATTATTTTATTTATTTTTGTATACTTAACGAATGGTTAAATTATTTTATTTAATCCACTCAAATGGTCTTTCGCCTGCCACTTTGAAATAAATCGCCATGTTTACAATATGCGTTACTAATAAACCAGTACCAATTGCGATTGCCCAAAGTGGTTGAGTATAGTTTTCACTTTGATGTGCCCCTACGCTATACAAGCCATACCCTACGATTCCAGTCCATATAGCCATTACTATCAATGCTTTAAATGAAGCCATTGTATTTTCCTCCCAAACTATTAGTTTATTGGTTACTCTTATCAAGAAATTTATCAAAGAATATTGCATCTTTTGTTATGCCGTTTTTTTCGAAGATACTTATTCCGGCATCAATCATTCCAGGTGGTCCACATAAATAAGCTTGTCCAGAAAGTTTGACACCCTCTTCAACAATATAATCTATGCAAGAACCTCTTCGGCCCTGCCATGCACTAGCTTCTGGTTCTTGTGATAGGCATGGTAAATATTCAAATGTCCCTAAGCCTTTCTTTTTCCAATCTGCAGCTAATTGATCAATCAAATCTCCACAATAAAGATCTGCTTCAGTTCTTGCTCCAAATAAGAAACGTACATTGCGTTTTACTCCAGACGACAGTGCCTGTTGTAAGACACTGATGACTGCACTCATGCCGCTACCGCCTGCAATACATGTCATTGGTAGCTTATCTTCTTTTAGACCAAACACACCAAAAGGCCCTGACATCTTAAGAGCTTGACCTGTTCGATCGGTGTCGAATAACCAGTCAGTAAACTCACCACCGGGTACGTGTCTAATATAAAACTTAAATTGGTTTTGATTTTCATGTGGTGCTGAAGCAAATGAATAATTTCTGCCTTCGCTTAACTCAGGTATTTTCAGATCGGCATACTGGCCGGCTTTAAATAGACTGACACCTTTAGGCAGCTCATTAACATCAATCTCAACTATGACCTCTTTAATATCATGTGTAAGATCATTGATAGTTGTAATTACAGCATCTGATTCCCAATGGCTTTGTTTTTCGCTGTCAGAAAGCAATGCAACTTCGACTGAAACATCTGATCTTAATTGAGTTTGACACGCTAAAATATAACCATCTCGTAACTCTTCACCCTCTAAAACATAACTGAAATCAGCGAGTGCTTTTATTTTGCCGTCAACAAGTTTGCATTTACAGGTCCCACAACTGCCAACTCGACAGTCGTGAGGCCATGCAATATCAGCCTGTAAGGCTGCTTTTAACAAGTTGTCACCGGCCTTGACTACCAGGGTATTGCCTGAATTAATTTTTACTTCGTAGTCTAGCTTTTTATTTTTGAAAAATCCGAACATTAATTCTACCCATTAATTATTAAAATGAAGTATCAATATTATGCATTGATACTGACTGAACGTACTATGTTGTTACGAATTTCATCGAGTGATGGTAATACCGTGTAAGCAACATAATTCTCTTTACTCGTACTCTTTCTTACTTTCATATGTGACCACCACTTTTTAACAGCAGGTAAAGCATCAATAAGTGCTTCATTGCCATACAAGCAACAGCTATGGATATAAGGAGCCCAGTGAATATCTGCTAAGGTTAAATCACCAACGATATAATCTCCACGTTGTGGTTTACTCGTAAGCTGATTTTCAAGATTAGCTAAAATGCCTTTCACATTTTCTAGTGCGACACTATCTGAATTCCCATCACTGATTTTTTTTACTTCTGGAGCAAACACATGCTGAGCAACCCCAATCCATTGGTATTGTTGAGCTCTTGCAACTCCATTTCTAGGTACTAGCGAATTACCAAAACCCTTGTCATCAAGATATGACAATATTGCTTCGGTACCATATACATAGAAATCTACATCTTTTAGTACTGGTAAAATATCAAACGGTGAACCCGCTTTGATTTGTGCCATGTCTGTGGCTGAATTCACATCAAGTGCTCGGCCATCAATATCGATGCCTTTTTCAGCTGCTACAAATAGACATTTGCTTGTTTGTGCACAACCTGCTACACCATAAAGTATTTTTACATCTGCTAGATGATCACCTATTGCCATTGTTCTCTCTCCCCTAGTGGTTATTAATTATTTTTATAGTTATTGTTATATTTTTAGTCTTCGGCTGAACTTGAGATTGCACCCGATGGGCATTGAGCTATACTCATCTTTAATTCTTCATCAGTCGCTGTTGAAGTATCAATTAAAAATGAACCATCTTCTATTGAATAAACATGAGCAAACTTTGTTACGCAAACGCCTGCATGTTGACATACTTCACTATCCCAATTAAGTTTCATATCGATGCTCCTTGGAGTGGGTTAATTAAACGTGAACAATTTCAGGACGCATTGACCATAAAGCCGCTAAGATTTCATCTTTCTCTCTTTGGCCTGCATTATGTGTTTCAAGTGCTTTCATAACATCGTCAACAACGGCGTTAAACTCTTCTTCTGAAATGTTCATTCCTGTATGAGCCGTTAGCATATCATCACCCGTGTAGGCTTCTTTACCACCAAAACCTGCACACATAAACTCGCCAACTTTTCTAACAACTTCTTCTGGATCACTATTCACATATCTATTTTTGATCAAATCATTTTTACAATGATTATTAAACGTAGTTCTTGCTAAAGCCACCAATGCATCGTGACCACCTAATCTATCGTATAAACTTTCTTCACTCATAAATCACCTCATTTATTTAAAAAAGCAGCTGGGACAACATCCCAGCTGCGTTTTAACTAAATTTTTGCGTATGATGCTGGAGAGTTTTCATTTTCCACTTCATAGTTAGCTTGTGCATTCACTTTTCTTGCTATAGCTAATTCACCTTCTGACGCAAAGTCTCTGTCCCATGTTGCTAATTTTTTCTTGTAAACAGAGTGCCATAATGGTGGAATCAAAGCGATTGTGAATTCAGTGAAATATCCCCAACCTGGATTAGGTGAGCCTACTTCATCCAATTCCCAAAAGTGTGTTTCTCCACGGTCATGGTGATCACCTTGACGACCAATTTCGATAAAGAACCAGCTTGTAAACATATTGTCATTATCCCAAGAGTGGCGATAATCAATAGGTTGACCTTTTTCACGAATAAGACCGTAATGTTCCATGTAGTTAAGCGCTTCTAATTCAAAGTTTGATACTGTCCAAACTAAGAACATGCATGCGATACCGATTGGACCACCTACCCATGCAAACAGAATCATAGTTGGAAGGCTCATGAAATAACCACGGATCCATCTATTATCTAGAGAGATAAAAGATTTTCCTAACTTAGCTAAACGTACTGATTCCATTTTATAGAGGAATTTTGATTGTCCCATGTGAGATAACCAGAAATGTCTATAGATAGAACGACCGCGTGGTGATGTTGCTGGATCATCTTGATGAGCTAACTCTAAATGATGATTGTATACGTGAGCGTAACAAAAATGAGCTGCACCACTTAAACCCATCATCAATCTAGAAATTACAAAACTAAAACCTTTTGTATGAGCTAATTCATGACCATAGATAATACCGATTCCTGCAAAGATACCAGTCGACAATGTTGCACCGACTAGCTGAGAACCTGTAATACCAATTTGAACAGGTATACCCATGAACATTTCAGATGCCATTGGCACACCGTTAACATATTCAAAAACGCGCCATGCTAGTGCAAGCTGTAAAAGAGCAAACACAGGTAACATGATGTACATTACAGCGTTTTGCATTCCAGCCATACCGTTGGTATCACCATTTTTATCAAATCCAGCGCCTTTAGTGTGGAAATTCATACTTGCGGTATCAAGAACTATACCTACCCCAAATAATATGACACCGACCCATACAAATGGGCCCCCTACTAATACACCAACCATACTTACTAGTATGAGTATTGGTGCCAAGAAATACCTTAAATTAATCAAAATCTTTTTCATGACATTTAGTCTCCCGGACAATTATAATTATAAATTCACATTGAAGTTTATCGGTCTAATGACCGTCGATTTTCTAGACTAGATAGAAAATCCCTCAACTGGCATATACTGTATGTTTCTAATGGTCTCTTGGGTATACGTATATATCCTTACTGACCACTTTTTTATCGATTTAAGTTCATTTTCAGTATGTTATGACATAGCCAACTTAGCATAAATATAGTTTACTAATTGCTCAAATGTTTAGTAAATGCCATCTATTGTCGAGCTAAATTTAATCTCTACCATAATCTGTCACATTATACGTTAACATTAGCCAATTTATACGTTAACTGTCACATAACTATAACAATATACCTTAACGATAGCTCACACATTAAGTAAAACTACGTATTAACAACTCAGCAGCTATCCATCATGCTTAATTTTCATTTATAGTTCAGTGGATAAATCTAATGAAGTTCATTAGTGATTGGTTTAAAAAGAAAGCAATACCAATAAATAACAAGGGCCGTATCGCCTTATTAGAATCTAAACAAACGGGTTCTTGTGGAGGTATGAGCACAACAGAGTTGAAAATTCGTATTGAATTGATTTTGACTGATATTAAAAGTAAAGAATCGATCATGGCTCCAGTAACTCAACTGGCTAAACTAAGCCATCTCTCACAATCTGAATTTTTAAATCGACTCGAACAACTTGCAGATATCTCTATGGAGCATGCTTATTCTATGATGCTTGTCTACGAACCTGCATTAACTATAATGGATACGTCACAACACCAACAATGGATAGAACAACTTATTGAAGCTGTAAGTGCAAAGGAGACAGTAAAAGCTAACAGTCTTATCGATAACTACACTGATTTTAAATCTCAAATAAATACATCCACCACACAATTCGTCAATGTTGCTGATATTTTAGAAAAACTTATCTTTTCTATTACCGAACAGGAATACACATTAGTTCGTTTAGATCACACCATCGAAGATAAACCATACACCAATGGGAAAAGTATTTTTCTACCTGAATCAATTAGCTTATTTGACAATTATCAGGATAACTATTTGCTCTATAAAATCATTGCTTTTCATCAACTAGGTCAAATCGAATGCCAAACAAACCTGGCTGTAGAGGAAATAAAACAAGGCGTTGTTGAATATGGGGATGACTTCCTTGATTTATTTTCAACAGTAGAAACCTTAAGAATAGATCAACATCTTAAACATAAGTTTCCAGGTATTTGGAAAAATATTATTAAATTACAGCAGCAGCTAGGTATTGATGATTATCCTGAACTAACCTTGACTAACAGCGCAGAAACTACCGTGTTTGATAGTATTGCCTTAGTGAAGAAACTGGCTAATAAACAAAATAATTTTACTAGTCTACCTTATCAAAGTAATTTTTCACCTGAAAAATTAATCTACGATTCAACAGAAATAACTACCAAGCAGCCAGTGCATATGAATATTTATAATCCTGATGAGGAAATAGCTCAGGAGGAAGAGAATAGTCAAGATTCTCAACGTGTCTACTTTAAACATAATGCCAACTCAGATGCCCCAAGCAGTGCCAGTCAATCACAAGTTGATATTTGGCAAGATCTTGCTGGTAAAGTTGAAAATCACCAACAAAAACAAGAAAAATTAAGAGACGAACAGAAACAAAACACTTATCTATACCCGGAATGGGATACATCGATCAATCAATATCGAACTGACTGGTGCCGAATTCGAGAAATTCCTATCGAACTACAAAATGAGCAAATACAAACCATTGATGATCCTGAATTGAAGTTTTTTGAATATCGTATTAAGAAAGCTTTAGATCTAGTGATTAACGATCAAAAACTTATTCGCTATCAAAGTGACGGTGATGACATAGATATTGATGCATGGGTTAGTGCTAAATCAAATAAAACAAAACATGCTGATGACTTTCAAAACCTTTATATTAGAAACAATAAAAATAGTCGCAGTGTTGCCATTATGTTTGCGGTTGATATTAGTGGCTCAACCGCCGGCTGGAAAAATAAAATCATCAAGCAATCAACCTGGTTATTATCTCGCACATTAGCTAAGCTAAATGATCAGTATGCTATTTATGCGTTTTCTGGTTCAGGCCGCGAACAGTGCCACATTTATCCTATAAAAAAGTTTGATGAAAACTATAATGATCATATTAAACAGCGTATTTTATCTCTTGAAGCACAGCAATATACACGAATGGGCGCTGCTATCAGACATTTGAGTAAAACCTTAAGACAGACTGATGCTAAAACTAAAATTTTATTTGTACTGACAGATGGTAAACCTGATGACGTTGATAGTTATAGGGGCCATTATGGTGTTGAAGATACTCGCCGTGCTTTTAATGAAGCAAAAGCGCAACAGATTAATCCTTTTGTATTAACCTTTGATCAGGAGGCTATGGACTATTTACCTTATATGCTTGGAAAGAAACATTTCCGATTAATTTCCAATATCGCAATGTTACCTATTCAAATTTCTACCATTTATAAACAATTAACGACATAAATACTATGACTACTAATACTATTGTAAATAACTCAGAATATATGATTAATGAAGAGCCTTATTATTTACCTACCGCTAACGAAGTTGAGATATTTAACACGGCCTTATCTGAGAAAATACCCGTTTTACTTAAAGGACCAACAGGTTGCGGTAAAACACGATTTATGGAATATATGAGTTGGTATCATAAAAGGCCATTAATTACGGTTTCATGTCATGATGATTTAACTACATCTGATTTAGTCGGTCGCTATTTGATTAAAAATGATAGTACGGTTTGGGTAGATGGCCCTTTAACCACCGCCGTTAGAGAGGGCTGCATCTGTTATTTAGATGAAATCGTAGAGGCACGTAAAGACACCACTGTTGTTATTCACCCCTTGTGTGATTATAGACGAGTACTTCCACTTGAAAAATTAGGTCAACTTGTCAAAGCTTCAGATGACTTTTGTCTGACCATTTCCTACAATCCAGGTTATCAAAGTGCAGTTAAGGATCTTAAACCCAGCACGCGACAACGTTTTATTGCTATAGATTTTAGTTATCCGACCGAAGAACTTGAAACAAAAATAGTTCACGAGGAAACAGGCTTAGATATGCAGCAATGTGCACATTTAGTTAAATTAGCCCATATGACAAGAAACCTAGTAGGTAACGGCTTAGAAGAAGGTGCCAGTACACGCTTAATTGTGCATACTGCTAAACTCATTAAAAATGGTTTTAAACCAGAGATGGCATGTAGGTGTGCTATGGCTGATGCAATAACAGATGATGAAGATACCAAACTGTTATTACATGAAATGATTGATACTATTTTTTAAGCTTTATTATTTATCTAAACTCAGTTGTTTTTTACAGTTGGAAAAAAATGCTATCTGTCTGCATAAGTTGATCTATTGCCAAATACTGTAGCCAGATTAAATCTGGATCACTATTGGCATTAGATTTTGCATTAAAATAGTATTCTAGAATATGGGCATCGACCCGTTATAAGGATGCTTCTGTGATCAGTTGAACTTTAACTGATTCCCTTCTGAAGATATTCTCAACACCGCAACAAACAGTAAATTAAAAGGTGGTTCACTGATTTGTTGTGTCTGTTGATAGGCGCTATAAATACACAGTATTACTGTAAATAGCTTGCTGGTATGCCTAGCTATCGGCACATTGCCCAGATTATCATTAACTAGGAGCAAGCTGGCAGAAAAGGTTTGTTTAAGAATATGTTCACGTTTAACCATGGTTAATACGAACATAACCTTCTCCTTAAGACGGTTTAAATAGTTATAACATTAACCCTGTCGCTTGCTTAAAGTTTTGTCGACTATAGTCTGCTAACCATTGTAAATTTAAGTCATGGTCTGATTGTTGTTTAATGTATTGGCAACCTTGAATATATAAAGCCTCATTATTTTCTAACCATTGATCAACACGTGTCTGAACAGCAATCGATTCGAGTCGGTAAATTTCTTCAAACACGCTATCAATGACTAATGCTTTTGATAACTTTTTTGATATATTTTGGCTCTCTAGGTAATTATTACAAACGCTCACTATCGCGCCATTGATGACGGGATCTGTCTGCATTGTTAGAGGTACATTACCCAGTTCATCTATCAGTGAAGCAAAACATTTAGCTAAATCAAGTTTTAACTTACTTTTGTGTTTAATTAATTCTAAATTGAACATTATATTATCAGCTCTATGATTTGTTAGTGGGTTTAGAGCCTGTATCGAAGCAAGATAAATCTTCGTAAGCCTTAAACTGAGAAAGATACACCTGACCATTTAAATCATCAATGAAATGACTTTTGTTTAGATTATCCATAACCGGTCCTTTAACTTCGGACAGATGAAATCCTATTTCTAAATACTTAAGTTGTTCATTGATAGTTTCTAAAATTTCTAATGCACTGCCATCAATATTATTAATCGCAGAACACATTAAAATTAAATGTTTTGTAGATTTTTTCTCAGCCAGAATTTCAAGTATGCGTTGTTCGAGAAACCGTGCGTTAGCAAAATAAAGACTCTCATCGACACGGAGAGTAACTACTTTTGGACAAACATTAACGTCATGTCTTTCAACATTACGAAAATGTTCTGTACCTGATACATGCCCTACTATAGCCGTATGAGGGTGACTGCTTTTGTATAAATGAAGACCAATCGACAATAATACACCGGCGGTAATACCTGATTGCACATTAACCAATAAAGTCAGACTGAAGGTGATGACCAAGGCCATAAAGTCATGATAACTATATTTCCAGGTACGCTTAAATACTCCGACATCAAATAAACCCATTACCGCTACAATGATTATTGCTGCCAATATAAAGCGTGGTAAATCACCTAACCAGTTAGCAATAAAGACACTGGCTATCATCATTCCAAATGCCGTTATTAAGCCAGCAGCGGGAGTGACTGCACCGGCATCCATATTAACAACCGATCTGGAGACACCACCCGATACAGGAAGACCAGCAGTGAAGCCTGCTGCTAGGTTGGACATCCCTAGTGCGATAAGCTCTTGATCAGGATCTATTCTTTCCTTACGTTTCATTGCGAGACTTTGTGCAACGGAAATAGATTCAACATAACCAATAATGGTGATCAATAGAGCTGGGATCCAAAGTGCCTGCCAAAGACTCAAATCAGTATTAGGCATTGAAAAACTTGGTAATCCACCCGAAATATCACCTACTGTTCGGACAGTAGCTAACCAAGTAATATCAGCCTTCATTGCCAGAGTACCCAACAAAACAAGTAAAGCCGGCGCTGATCGGGCCACGGTTTGAGCCCAAAATGTTGACATGCCAATGTTGGTCCAAAACGTTAATGCGTATTTTTTGTTAAAAACAAGAAATAATAAGGTGAATATTGACAAAACCAAGGTCACAATATCGGTTTTATGAATATGTTCATAAATACTACTAATCAATTCAATAAGTGTTTCCGCTCTCACTGAATAACCTAGTAGTGTCGATAATTGACTAGTAGCAATAACAATACTAGCAGCTGAAATAAAGCCCGTAATGACAGGATGAGATAAAAAGTTTGCTAAGAAACCTAATCTAAGTAAACCTGACAGTACCAGTATAAAACCAGAAATACAGGCTATTATCACGGCCGCCTGTATACCTAGGTTGATATCAATTGCTGAAAAGGGTTGAATGGCTGCAGCTGTCATTAAAGAAGCAACCGCCACTGGACCAACCGCTAGTGTGCTACTAGTGCCAAAAATTGCATAGGCAATTAATGGCAACATACTAGCGTAAAGCCCTACTTGTGGAGGTAAACCAGATAAAACAGCATAAGCTAAGGCTTGGGGTACTAACATTAATGTCACTATTACAGCTGCCATTAAATCATTTGTAGCATCCCCTTTATTGTATTTCTTTGCCCAAACCAATATTGGCAGGTACTTCGTTAACATATTGCCAGGCTTACTCATTTACCGTCTATTACCTTCTCATTTATTTTATTGTCTGTATAACGTTCTTTAGATCGTTATTGCGTTAGACATTATCATCTGGATTAGCAAGCCACTCACGTCCTTTAAGCATACCTTTCCAATACATACGAGGTAAGATTGTTTCTTTCAGTACCCAAGCTAGTTTTGTTGGTTCTTGACCATTCAAAAACCATTTAGGGAAGCTTGGTAATAATTTACCACCATAGCCAAACTCAGCCAAAATAACCTTGCCACGTTCTACTGTTAATGGACAAGAACCATAGCCATTATAAATGGCTTTGTTCGAGCTCTTTTTCAAATCAAATAAGATATTTGTAGCCACAACAGGTGCTTGTTTTCTGGCTGCAGCAGCGGTCTTAGCATTAGGAGCATTAATTACGTCGCCTAAACCATAGATATTTGGATATCTTTTGTGTTGTAAGGTTTCTTGACTGACATCAACCCATCCTGCATCATCAACAATGGTACTTGCTCTAATGAAATCAGGGGCTTGCTGAGGTGGTACTACATGGATCATATCGAAATCTGTTTCAATGGTATCTACAGTGCCATCTTCTAATTTTTTGGTAAACCAGGCTAGCTTTTTCTTACCGTCAATTTTTGTCAATGTATGTCCGAAATTTAAGCTTGCATCATACTTTTCAACATATTTCATCAATGCTGGCACATAATCTTTAACACCAAATAAGCCAGGAGTGCTGGTGAAGAAGCTAATATCTATATTTTTTAGATCGCCTGTACGGAACCAATGGTCTCCAGACAAGTACATTGCTTTTTGTGGCGCTCCTGCACATTTTATAGGCATCGGTGGCTGGGTGAAGATTGCCTTCCCTTTGCGCATTGAGCTCACTAATTCCCATGTGTATGGAGCTAGATCATACCGATAATTTGAAGTAACACCATTTTGACCCAGTGTTTCTACAAGACCTTCAATACCATTCCAATTGAGCTTAATACCAGGACAAACAATCAGTTTTTCATATTTTACTAATCTGTAACCCTCTAATGTCACCATATTTTGTTCAGGTTCAAATGCTGCAACAGCCGCTTTAATCCAAGTTACATTTTTAGGCATGACGGATGCCATTGTTCTGACGGTTTCCTCTGCTTCAAAAATACCACCACCGACCATGGTCCATCCAGGTTGATAATAATGTGTTTCAGCAGGGTCTATAATGGCTATGTCTAAGCTAGAATCTCGTGAAAGTAAACTCGAAGCGACTGAGATCCCAGCAGCACCACCACCCACAATAACAATTTGGTGATCTTTTGTATTACTCGGAGATTGTTTACCTGAAGCTAATCTTAAACTTAATCCAGACATATCATACCCAGCATTTTTACCAATACTTAATAGTTCTGGTAAAGAAGTCGTATCGGCCTCTTTAAGACTCCACAACGTTATTGCACGCATACCTGATCTGCAATAGGAAAATATTGGTTTAGTGGCTGCATCAAAACTGCTAGAAAATTGTTGTATATCATCATCGCTTATTTTACCCATGGTCACAGGCAGATATTTAAGCTCCAAGCCTAATTTTCTAGCAGCACTCTCTATTTCTTCAAAATTTGGTTGATCAGGGCCTTCGCCATCTGGACGATGACAGAATATTGTCTTAAACCCTTGCTCGACTATCTCGGCTAGATCAGACACTGTAATTTGATATGCTACTGTAATTTCTTGGTTGATTTTTGATGATTTCATTGGCTCAGTCCTATATTTAATTTTATGATGCTTGTTGCTTGTCTACTCGGCCACAAGCCTCATTGGCTGGGAGCGCCTTATCGATTTGTTTTGGATAAGCTAATTTTAATTCCGACATTATAGCTATAAATTCTTCACGAGTTTTATTGTTACCCACTCTAGCATTGTGTTTTTTCTCATGACCTACTGTTGATTCTATATTGCCATTGTAATCATGGCCGGGGTATATCAAGGTTTCATCTGGTAATTGAAATATTTGCTTATGGATGCTGTCATATAACTGCCCAGCATCACCCATTTGAAAATCAGTTCTTCCACAACCACCAATGAGTAAAGTATCTCCTGTAAAGATTCTGTCTTTACAAAAATAACTAGTGCATCCATTGGTATGACCTGGTGAATACCTCACCTCTATATCAACTGTTCCAATATTTAAGTGAATACCATCAGTTACTAATAGATCAGCACACATAGCGCCTGCATCTCTATGCATTACACTTTTACTACCCAGCTTTTGTCTGAGAGGATCTGCTGCTGTAATATGATCGGCATGCACATGAGTTTCTAATGTATAAATGAGTTTAAGGCCACCTTTTTCTAGTTCTTCAATATAGCTATCTATTTCAGAACCAACGCTATCTATCAAGACCGCTTGTTTGGTCTCTTCACACCCTAGAAGATAAGTGAAAGTGGAACTTTCAGGCTCAAAAAACTGTTTAAATATCACTCATTCTTCTCCATAACGGCTATACATTTTGTAATAAACCTTCTATATCTAAAAGCACTTTAACTAAACTAATTAAAATTCAGTTACTACAACTCTTCATTTTTTGTCATTTGTTTAATATAGCGGCCTTCACCATAAAACAGAGCCGCACATTTATCAAGCTTTTGCCTCCTGAGAACTGAAATTGTTCTGTCTTTATATCACTTAGTATAAGTGAAAGTAGCTCGCTTGGTTCACGCGATCTAGCAGTGTACAACATGAACGATATCTAATCTTTGCTGTCTGAATAATGGTTAACAGCACATTAATACATGCTATATCTAGAATACAACGTCTTCTATTACCAAAAGATTTAGGATGATGTTCAATTTTATTGATAAGTTTGATGTAGGGATAGCTGTAATTATACGTATATCAAATAACCAGACCTACAGGATCAGCCATAACTGTATCATCTTTTTGTACTGTTATTTAGCAACTAGAGACCAATTTCACTGTGTATTATTGCCATCTACAAGGTCACGTAATACTCACAATACTGGAGGTTTATTCAAGAGCTGTTGTAGGATCAGCAGAGATTGTAAAATGTACCACTCTCACTATTGCTTACTATTAACCCGCTTTAACTACAAATTGTAAACCTGATATACATCATATCAGTGTCAAATTGTACGAAAGTACCTTAGATCTGTAAAAACTTAAAAGACATACTTAGCAAGGTCTCTCTAAGTCAAGTCTAAGTGACACTAACATTTTCGTTCTTAATATAATACGCTCTATATTATTAATTTTTAATAATAAATGGGCATGACATCCATCTCACACCCACTTTGAATCACTGTTAGTTATTTCTTAGAAATCTTTAATTATCACTGATGCTAGCTTTTTATTTTTAATATCTTCTAGACTGGGTAATAATGAAAATGAGATAATATCTTGACCACAATTACTCTTTCGTGTCGCAAGTGAGTTATACCAACGATTAATTTCTGGGTGTTGTAGAACCAAATCACTACTTTCAGTCATTAATAATAAGTGAATCAGTGCTGTCCAGTGAACGTCGGCAAACGTGTACTTACCTATGACATACTGATTTCCAGTCAATTGTTGATTCAGATCAGTCAATATTGATTCTAAAGTAGATCTTGCTTGTTCAATCGCCGCGTTATCTTGCGAGTAGTTAGCATCAACCATTGGTTTGACAATATTTTCTTGCACAAGGCTATTGATACAAGGTGTAGCTTCTGTAACAGCAAAATCAACCCAGAAATCCTGTGTGGCTGCTTCGACAACATTTTTAGGTGTTAATGAAAAACCCAAGCCTCGTGCGTTTACAAAAGCTAATATGCCGGTAGAACCCGCTATATTATAATCTGCTTCTTTCAAACCGGGGTAACTACCAAATTCGAAAATGCTTCGATAAGACTCGGTGTCTTGTTGGTTATTTAAAACATCTAAATAACCACTAAACATTTCCATACCTTGCTCTGCAGCAGCGATAAGACACTTTAATGTATTAGCATCCCATGGTGTACCCAATAGTTGTAACATATATTGCGCTTTTTTCATCTCACCAGAACTGCCATGTTCCTCTGATGCTGTCGGTGCAAGTTGATCAAATATATCCATTATAATTTACCTCTTGTAGTTAGTGATTTATGCTACTTGACCAGCAACAGAAAATTTTGTTGAGTCCATTTGAAGATATTCAATATCTAGTGGGCCTCCCATATCTGTTTCTAGTCTTGCTACCCAATCACCAATCTTTGGATATGAAGCAATGTCAACACCACTGCAAGATAAAGCATGAACATAGGCGGCAACATGTGGATCAGCAAATGACATCGGACCGACCACGTATAAATTTTCAGTTAATAAATTATTTAAACTATTTAATAATTTCTTTAAAAGTTGATGGTCATTATCCGTCGCCCTACCGGTAGTAACAGCCGCTGTTACAGGTGCTAATACTTGATAACAAATATCAATCCAATAATTCTGTTGGCCGAGAATCCTAGCTTTGCGTGGTGTTAGCGATGCGCCCGTACCACGAATATCTAAATAAGTAAGAATGGCTGTTGTTCCTGAAAGCTTGGAACCATCATGTTCCACGGTCGGCGATCTTGTTGAGTCAGCTAAATACTGATAACTCTTCACCTGATCAACACCAACAGTATAAGGCGCTAGTGTGGTCTGCAATGGCACATCTTTAATGCGCGCAAGTATCAAGCATTTTAGTGTAGCTATCTGGCCCGTAATGCCGAGTAGCTGAATCTCTTGACTACTTTTCTTTTTCTTTTTACCAAAATTAAACCATCCCATTGTCTTTTCCTCTTTATAAAGTTAATTAGTTACATCAATAAAACTGACTAATATTTACCACAGCATATTTATATAAATAATTAACGTGATGCTATTGGCATACCGGTGCTCTATATCATTGTGGTAACGATAACCATTTTTGATCAAAATTCATCTACGTAATACTTCATATATTATGAAAATAAGTGACATAATATTGATCTAGATCAGGAGATCTTGACTTAAATCAATCCATTTACCTTTGGATCGTTAAAAATATCTCACGGAAATAATCGTTAGTTTTAATTACGATTGTTAGTTGATAGCTATACAATCTAATGAGTAAGCATTAAAAGAGGCGCAGAGTCCGCTTGTTTTACTCGCAATCGAACCTCAGCTTCTAGTACAGTAATTTTTCAATCAAGTTACTTGCTAATAAGAATTTACTTTTATCGGAATATCAACATAACTAAAGCCGGCTGCTATGGCTATTTTTAAAACATCAGATAGTGAGTTAGCATTTAGTTTTTCCATAACATGAACGCGATGAAGCTCTACCGTACGTATGCTAATATCCATATTGTAGGCAATTTGTTTATTCCTCAGACCATCAACCATTCCTTTAAGAACCTCATGTTCTCTAGGAGTAAGACTGTCAATCACCTCTTCCGCATTGCTAATAAAATTATTAAAATGCTGAGTGTTCATTCGGTCTGAGATACATGTCTTAACCATATCAATGAGCATAGTTGAATCAAAAGGTTTTTCAAGAAATTCATAGGCACCCATTTTTAATGCTTTTACTGCTGTGGGTATATCACCATGGCCTGTAATACAGATAATAGGCATAGTTATCTTGAGACCTGCTAATTCTTCCATTACCTGCATACCGCTCATTTCTGGCATAAACAGGTCCAAAATAATAATACCATCATCTAATATGGTTACTTTTGATAAAAACTCTAATGGGTTTTCAAATGCACCAACATTAAAGTCTTCCGATCTTAGTAACATTGATAATGATTCCCTGACAGCATAATCATCATCAATTATATAAACATTATCCATTATCATCCTCCTACAAATTCTATATCATTCATCGGCAGAGTAAACTTAAATGTTGTACCACCATGCGAATTTAGTTTAACCAATAAACTGCCTCCATGCGAGTTAATAATCGAGCGAGTAATAGCTAGCCCCATTCCCATTCCTTCTGGTTTAGTAGTATAAAATGGTTCAAAAATTTTATTTATTTCATATTCACTTAATCCAGGGCCACTATCTACAACAGAAACAGCTACTTCATTGTCTGAACTAATACAGGACTCAATTTGAAGACGTCGCTCGGAAGCAGCTATTGAACGCATAGCTTCCATGGCATTTTTGATTAAGTTGATCAATATTTGTTCTATAAGTATTCTATCTGCAAATACAGAGGGTAGATCATTTATTAGTTTAAGTTCGATATCAGGATCATGTTCTTGAAACTCTAATCGTAACAACTTAAGTGATGATTTAATCAGCGAATTTATACAAATATTTTTCCTTGTATCATCTTTTTTTACAAAGTTTCGTAACTCATGCATTATTTCTTGTGCACGGATCGCTTGAGTAGAGACACTTCTTAATGCTTTTAAAATTTCTTCTTTGGTTGTTTTATCTTTTTCTATTAAGGTAATACAAGCTCGGCTATAGGCTTCAATTGATGTCAGAGGTTGAGACAACTCATGAGCTAATTGCGAACTCATTTCACCTATAGTGATCATTCGAGAGGTGTGTGCTAATTCAAGCATATGTTTTTTTTCAATTTCCTCATCTAGTTTTAACTGGCTAATGTCTGCCGTTAAAACTACAAAACCAGTCACATCACCACTGTCAGAGAAATTAGGTACATAAGTACTACGGATCCATTTTTCGTCTTGCCTTGGGTAATGGAGCTTTTCTTCAAAAGTAACTGTTTCTCCTGAAATTGCTCGCTTTACATAGTGTTCAACAATTTTATAGGACTGATTACCAATCACATCCCAGATATCCTTACCAATAATATCCTGACGTGTCAGTCCAAACCATTTTTCGTAAGCTTTATTATTAAATTGAAACTTTAAATCGCGATCGACATAAGCAATAAGCTCAGGTATTGCATTTATAACCAGCTTTAACTGTTGCTCACTCTGATGAAGTGCATTTTCTATTACAAGGCGCTTGGATTCTTCTTCTACTTTAAGTGTGACTTCTTGCAAAATCACATTCAATATGGGCTCAACGGCAGTCTGAGTTAGTATTGAGATCGTCATCTCAAAATACTGGCTTCCGGTTAAACCATTGAAATTACATACCATAGAGCCCTTATAAGTCAGACTATTAGCCTCAACTACTTCTTCAATAAGCGCTCTAATTTCATTTAAATTATTTCGTGGAAAAAGATTAAATAGATAAGTACCGACCAAGGTTCGGTCGCTATGTTTCAGCAACCTTCGTGCTCTAGGATTTAGGTTTAAAATCTTTCCTTGTGAATCTACATTCAAGATCCCAATGGGTAGCTTATCTAATAACTTATCTAAGTAGTTAGCAACCAGTGGTTGGTTAGATCTTAATGCTACGCGATCTTTTTCAACTTCAGCTATCGTGGATACATAACTGCGCTGTTTTTCTATTCCGTTTACTTTTTCCTGAATGAGATTTAAAAGATTCTCTTCACCCGTATAAATATAAGTTGACACACCAGAACTTAAAAATGGAGAGAACCGTATTGACTGTTTTAGTTTCGCTTGTTGTTGTGATTCACACAAAATAACTATTTTACTGGTTTTGGCAATAATGTGTGTACGTTCTGCTAATCTTATCGGATCGTGAACGTTTAAACCTAAAACGAGTATATCTGGGCTACCATAAGCTCTGTCTATTCGGTTATACAAATCATCAATAATATCGATATATTCTAAAAACACACCTGCACTTAAATGCTCATTTAAATAATTTAATAACGATTCATCATCTGATGAATAGAGTGAAATTCTGCAACTCATCTTAAATTTCTGTAAGAAGTGGCTGTTCTAGAATTGATCTTCCGATCCATATTCTTAACATATCTGTTGTAGGCGACATAATATGGGCCGCTCTTGCATCACGTAACATCCTGTTTAAGCTGGAGTTTTCACGATATGCACTGCCGCCACAAAGCGTCATGCCATCATTGACAATATCAATGACTATTTCAGCTACTTCTGCTTTAGATGAAAATAAATCTATTTGAGCGCTGTCCAAGCCTTTATCATAACATTGAGTTGAATAATATATTAATGCCCGCGTTCTAGCATATTTGGCCCACAATACACCCATCTGGTGCTGAATTACCGATGAAGATGCTAAATTATTCTCTGTAAATGAATATTCTCGTTGTATCAAATGGGATTTTATTTCTTCAAGAGCAGCACGTGCTAAACCTAGATAGGCACCTGTAATTGCGGTTAAAAAATAAGGCGTAATAACATTAAAAATATACCAGATATGATCACCAACATTTCCCAGAATATCTTCGCTTGAGATAACCACATTATCTAATAATAAATTTCGTGAACTATTACCTCGCATACCTAAGCCTGTCCATTCTGGGCCCCATTCAACGCCTGCGCTATCACCTTGTATCATAATGCAATTAAATCGGCCAAGAGGCTGATTAGTTTCTTCTGTAACAACAGACACAACGTAGGAATCCGCGCGTCCCCCATTAGTGGCAAAAGACTTTGAGCCATTAATAACATAATTGCCGTCACTGTCTTTATTCATTTTTGTTTCTGGTAAATAAAAGTGCGAGCCAGAAGCAGATTCGCTAAGCGATAATGAAGTAATATGCCTACCTTCGCATATTGGGGTTAAATAATGCTCCTGCTGGTACTTTGTTACTTTTGAAGCAATAACAGCACTGCCGACACAGTGCATACCATAACAGATGGAGGTACTAGGACAATATTGGCCAATAATCTCACAGATCTTAGCTAAGGTTTCGGTGCCATGACCTAAACCACCATATTCTAATGGCACAGTTAAACCACCCAAACCAGCGGCTAATAATGCACGAATACCCGCTTCTGGCCATTGAGCATATTTATCGGTATTAATTGCATTTTTTGCAATTATAGTTCGACTAATCTCTTCGACTGTTTCTAGTACTTTAGAGGTTTCCGAGTACATATTATCCTTGTCCTTCAATATACTCTTACACAATTGTATGAGTTGTTCGATATCGTGTTTATCACAACTAAAAACATTATTTATTTAAATATTTAAAATGGACTGTCTGTTTCTAACTATATTATCGATGATTATGAACTAGTCATTTGAGATGGCGAGTAATCTTTTCAGACTGCCATTTATTGCTTGGAAGTCTTCAGGAGAAATACCCAGCATAGTGAAGTGACCCCATGCTGATGGAATTGAGACTAACTCACTACCAGCAATCATTTGTTGTTCTTTTTTACAATCTGCTGCCGATACAAACATGTCTTGCTCAAAAGAAATAACAAAAACTTTAGCCGTAATAGTAGCTAAGGCTGCCGATAAATCACCATTCGTATGTAAGCTGACATCACCTGCATTCCATTTTTTTGCCATGCTAAGCAAGTTATTAGGATCCATAGGCAAAAACCAATTTTCCCAAAGACCTTTAAGCATGTCTTGTTGAGAAGAAAAACCATAGTTTGCCCATAGCTTGTCGTTATAAAAGTTTTGACAAACGCCCATCATTGCAAAAACTTGAGCCATACGACGTAAACCTTGCCCTACATCTGCCGATTCATTGTAAGCACCATTCTGCCATGCTGGATCCGAAGTTAATGCTTCACTAAACACGTCAACGTAGAGTGAACAATGCGGTGTTGTTTTTGCAGTTCCTGCTATAGGTGCTGCACGCTCAACCATCTCCGGATAACGAACAGCCCATTCATAGGTTTGTTGTGCCCCCATAGACCAACCAGTGACTAGTTGTAGGTGTTTAACACCAAGATGAGTTAATAACTGATGTTGAGCTCTTACATCATCAGCAATGGCTAAATCTGGGAAATATCCTGCTTGATAAGGCCCACTTGTATTATGAGGCGAAGTTGATAGACCGCCGCCTAATTGATTGGGTATAACTATAAAATATTCGCTCGGATCCAGTGCTAAACCTTCACCAACGTATGGGGCCATGGCAGCATGTGTGCCAGAAAACATGACTGGAAACAGAATTGCATTATCACCTTTGGCATTAAGTTTGCCATAACAGGTGTAGGCTAAAGTGGCTCCACGAAGGGTTTCTCCCCCTTCCAGTACAAAATTTTCAAGTTCAAAAATTTCAAAATCACCATGTTGAGCAGCTGTGTAGAAACTATTGTTAGACATATTGAGGGACTCGCTTCATTGGGTAATAATAATTTTAAATATTATAGTGGCTGTTTGTATCATAGAGTAACGATAGGCTATATCTATCCAATTACTAACTAGTATTTATACCTAGTGCCTTCACTAAATTTAAGAACAATCAATTACACACTCAATTAAATCAGACTAGTGTAAGTCTTGAGAGTATTTCAGTCACCCTAATATAACGACCAGATACTCTATAATTTATTAAACTTTGGCGTTGTAATAGGTATTTTATTAATAATTAAATAGTATTAAACCTAGTGCGATATCTGATTCTGTTATCTATCACTGCGCTTTAAAGCTATGTTAGCTATCATCTTCCATTAACTGAAGCATGGCTGCAGCATTCCATTCAATAGCACCATGTGCTTTATGTGTCAGGATTCCATCTGGTGATACTAGGTAGCTCATCGGTAAAACCGGTACTTTCCAGCCCTGAACATCTGTTTTTTCATCCACTAACACTTTAAAGGTTATATTTTTATCGGCTAGAAACTTATTTACATTTTGATCAACCGGGCCAGCATGAATAGCTATTATTTCAAAATCTTGCCCTTCTAGATCCTTATACATCGCTTCCATATCCGGCATTTCTTTTACACATGGACCACACCATTGAGCCCAAAAGTTAATTAAAACATATTTACCTATATAGTCTGTTAATGATATTTCATTTCCTTGCAGATCCGCTAAGCTGAAACTGGCAGCATTTTCAGGATTTTCAATTTTACCCATTATATTATCCGCAGCAAAAGTGGCTAATGAAAATAGAGTAAGACTGATATATAAAAATAGACGCATTCTTTTCCTTTTATAGTTCTGATACATTTAGTGTTTAAGCTATCAAATTCTAATGACGGGTATCACCTACTGGTGCAGTATAGGCATCCGAGACTAGTTCACTGACATTATCACCGGTTAATGTTTTAAGAAATGACACTATATCTTGTACTTCGTCAGTCGTTAGATTGAGCTTATTGATAAGTGGCGATTGGTTTTTATTTTTAAAACCACCTTGATTATAAAATTCTACCACAGCCTCTAAGCTGGCAATCGAACCATCATGCATATAAGGCGCTGTTAATGCTACATTCCTTAATATTGGCGTCCGATAACGCCATCTATCGTCTGGGTTTTGAGTTATTTCGTACCGTCCTAGATCAGCCAATGCTTTATGACCTACTTCATCTTTAGTCGATTTTTTTATATCCATATAGATACCTGGAGCTATTAACATCCGCTCTTTTTCAGGTTCTTTTCTCATAGCAACATTCCAGCCTAATCCTGTATTATGGAGTTGATTATCAGTAAACAGAGCATGGTCTTCTTTAATGGTGTGGCAGGCTATACATTGTCCTTTTCCACCGAATAATTTAAAACCACGTTGAGCTGATTCTGATATTGCGTCAGTTTCTTTCCCAAAATACCACTTATCAAATGGTGAATTAGCAGATACTAATGTGCGTTCATAACTTGCGATTGATTCACCTATCGTTTTTACATCAGCTTGTTGACCATCGAAGGCTTGCTCGAACATTGCATTATAGTCTTCAAGGCTTTTTATTTTTGCAATCACTTGACCAATACTTGGTAAGGCCATCTCATTATGAGCAAGCAATGGTTGCCATACTTGGTTTTCTAATGTTGATTCACGTCCATCATGAAACAGTTGTTCATAATAGGCAACGTTATACATAGTGGGTGCATTACGTTTAACAGAACGACCTTCAAAGCCTATCGATTTTTGTAACTCATTATTGGTGAAACCTTGCTCTGCAATGTGACACATGGCACATGATACAGTGTTATTAAGCGATAATCGTCTATCATAAAATAGCTTTTTACCTAATTGTATTTTTGATTCTGTAACGGGGTTATCCGCTGGCACTGGGACTTTAGGTAATCCTAATGGTGGAGATATTATTAGTTTTTTTAAATCTGTTTGTTGACCTTTACGTTCTGTTAAGGCTAATGAATCCGTTTTATAGTTGAGAGTATCGTAACCTTTTTTACTATCCCCAGGCCCCATACGTACTATTGTCTTAGCTTGTAGTGTGTCCACAGATGACATTTTATCTTCTAGGATCAGCGTTTTGATATCATTGATAATGATATCTGGATGTAGAAAAGCTGTACTATAAATATTTCGTAAATTGTTTTCAGTATCAACTAAATATACCCGCAATATATGAGAAAAAGTACTTAGCTCCTCTCCATTTTCATCGGTCTTATTTTGAATCGCTTGATTATAGTCATTCAAAATAGGCATTAGAGATTGTTGTGAATTAGTGGTTAAATAATGCCATTGCATGGCTTGATTATTACTATCACTTGACATGTCATGATCCATATTACTCATATCATGACCTTCATGTTGGCTATGATCCATCCCGCCCATACTAATTTTTTTAAGCACAGCTGGGGTATCATTTTTAGGGTCAAAGCTCATGCTCACTAGTTGCATTTTTTTTGCTAACTCAGGTGTTTTTTCCATTTCACTTCTAATGCGATTAAACACCACATTAGTTAATGGGCACCCATTAACATCGTCACATTGGGTATACATAAAACTCAAGACGGTATACTTTTTATCAAAGGTATTATGAAACGTGACGTATTCATTATCTGTATTAAGAACTTTTGCATCTTTTGCATACCCAAGGGCTGGCAGTTTATAACTACCAGCCTTAGGCACTTCAAAATTTAATTCACCATATCCCGGTGCAAGTAATTCAACTTGTAATTTTTTATCACCAGCTTGTTCATCTGCATAGCCAAGGCTATTTAATGCCAAACTAAAAAATACAATACTCGTAATTACAACGGGATATTTCATTACTATTTTACTCTCTAGTTATCTGTTAAGCGCTAGGTCGGTATCTTGACCTTGCTCTAAACTTGCTGTTTTGCCGTAAAGAGAATAAGCACCAAAGCGCATTTGATGAGCTCGGCCTAGTTTTGCTTCAATGAAATCGATGCTGAATTGTTCTGTCATTTCTTTACCATCCCAATGGTAAAGTTTTAGGAATTGGTCATTATCTTCAGCTTTTTTATCCCAGTTTCCTAACAATGATGTAGTGTAGTACAAACGTTTACCATCCCAGCTTGAAGAAACCATATTGACTTGATTACCAATTTGTTTCTCATAAACCTGTGTTGGGTTATGTGGATCTGTAATATCAAAACCGCGCGTTTTACCATCTAAGAAAGTATTGACCCATAATAATGAATCATCACTACTAATTGAGATATCTACAGGTAATGGAATGTCAGCAGGGTTACCAATGTCTGAAACACTAGTTGCTTTCCATTTACCTTCAGTCCCATCTTCTTCAAGCAATACAATCTGTGATGTTAAAGCGGTAGTAGTGAAGCAATAATTATTTTCAGCTTTCCATGTACATCTGATTTCTAGTGGTGCACCAGGTACATCTAAAACTTGTTTTGCTTTACGAGTATGAAGATCCCAAACTACCATTGTGTTACCAAAGCGTTTCATTGCTTCTGGATCACCCAACATTTGTCCAAAGTCCATCATGTAGTTAGACCAACCAGTAAATGATGATGTGAACATCACATTACGGCTAGGTAATGCTCTTAAATCATAACCATAACCATCAGCAAATTGACCTTCTTTAACTGCGCCTTGAAGATTATCATCAGTAGGCATCCAGTATGTTTCAATATACTCACCGCCATTAGTGTATTCAACTAATGCAGTTCGGCCGCCGTGATCTTTATTATTTGAAAGACCAGATACGATCATTCTACCAGGCATAGCGTATGTAGTATGAGGTCCAACAACACCACCAGATTTGCTTACAAAATCATCGATTGTTTTAACCAATGTTGCTTTAGCTGGATTGGTGTGTACATCAAAAATGAAAATTTTATTTGAATCTAATGCACCAGCCCACAAGAATTTACGATCATCTGTAAAACCTGAGTGATGTGCTTCATTTCGTCCGCCTACTGATTCAGAGGCAACAACTTGGCCGTAAGTCTTGGCATCTGGATTAACCGAAACTGTGACCATTTTATCTTGACCATCGCCAAGACCTTCGACACCTAGAGTCCAAACGTAGACAAAATCTTCTTGTCCAACAATTTTAGCCATATATGGAGACATACAGGTCTCATCGGCAATTACTGTTGCTGGGCCAGCTAGCATTGTTGCTGCTAAAAGTGGCAGCATTAATTTTAGTGGTTGTGTTATAAATTTTTTAATTTTCATTTACCATCTCCTTTGTTATTTCAATGGTTCTTACAACTCAATGTACTCATTATATTGTAAGACTTATATTCTCTAATTTTTATAAAAATTGTACTTATTTAACATGCTTGGAATTTATTTGAAATTGATTTAATTCATCGTTAGATAAATACTGTATCTATGAACTATTATATATTACGATACAGTAAATCAGGATACAGTAAAGTTCTACAAATAAAGCCTAGTATTAATACTAACAATGAGACTTTTAATTTGGTAATGAACAATTAGCTTAGTGTTTTATATGCCATTTATGCTTATGAAATATTTAATTTTCAGCAGTAATAACAATTGATTCACCAATGGATATCTTAAGTAAGTCTTTGCCAAAATAAAGCGGCCGATTAAACTCGTTTTTTAGTTGTGTTAACACTTCTTTTTGTGAAATTCCAAACAACAAAACATGGGTGAGAATGGTATGTTTTGCTTGGGTCTTATTGAGAACTAAAGCTAAACTGTCAGGATCGGTATGATAAGCCATTATCTTTGTTAAACGTTTATTGCTATCAAGTAAGGCTTTACTTGCTGCAGCAATCTCATGAATGAGAATATCTGCATTTTTTGCATGTTTAATTAAATTTTCTGAGTAGGCCGTATCGCCTGAAATTATTATTTTTCGACCATGAGACTCAAATTTGTAGCCATAGGCATGCTTTACGACACCATGATTGACATGAAAAGCTGTTATCTTTATATCATGCTTTTGATAAACAACAATATTATCTACAGCTGATTCTTCCACTATTAATTTACTGTATTGTTCATTTAAACCTGAATTTAATGTGCGTAAGCTGATGTTTTCAGTAAAGGCCTGCTGCAAATGATCAGCAAAGTCTTTAGTTCCAGGTGGACCAAACAGTTGCATTTTGTTTTGACGTTGCCAAATCCAGCTGCTTAGCCATAGATCAGATAAACCTGTTATGTGATCTGAATGTAAGTGAGTTAAAAAAACATGTTCAATTTTATCTAATGGAATGCCTGCTTGTTGTAGGCGTATAGTGGTGCCTCGACCGGCATCAAATACAAAGTATTGACCCTGAGTTTCAATAACAGTAGAGGGTCCAAAACGTTCAATAGTAGGAGAAGGCCCCCCCGTACCTAATAATGTAATTTCAATATCGTCTGCCATTGATAACTCAGCGGCACATAACAATAATAAGGTAATGACAAACTTAATAGCCATGACTATCTAGTCTAATACTGCTGCATATTGTCTAAACAATACCTTTATTACCTTCCATATTTTTAATGATGGGAGTATTAAGTTTATCCAAAGTAACATGTTGGATCTCACGTAAATAATCCGCCACAACGTCCCAAATAGGCGCACCGTCAGACTGTGAATTAACCGTTGCCCAACCTGCTACTTTATACGTCTTACTTGCACTAATCATTTCACCGTTATTGAGTCGCATTTCTGTGATCCGTTTACCCATGACAGCTGTTGGATCACAGGTGTAGTCCATACCACCAAGTCGAACCATATCACCACCTTGTCTATAAAATGGGTCTAGATTAAAGATATTGTCACAGACATCTTCTAATATTGCCTTGATTTGGGTGCCGGTCATATCTCTGGTATAGGTTTCAGGATATGTAATACATGTCTGGTCCATTACATGTTCCATCGTAATCGCTTGCCCAGGTAGTACTGTTGTTCCCCACCTAAAACCTGGAGAAAGTGAAATATCCGCACCATTAACGTCACATAAAGCATTACATATTACTTGATCAAATGTGCCGTTAAAATTACCTCGTCGATATAGCAACTCATCTGCTACCGCCAAATTTTCAGTCAATATATCAAGATAAGGTTGACGCGTTTTTTCAATATAACTAGCCATTTCTGGATCGGCATCGATGAAGTTTGAAAAGACAGGCAGCAGGGTATAACGATAATCGATAACACGTCCCTTTCCGAGCTCCAAATCCAATACTGCGAGGTATTTACCATTAGAGCCCGCATTGCTTACTAAGGTAGTACCACTTGAATTTTTAACAGCCACCGGTTTGGGTACACCATCGTGAGTATGTCCACCTAATATAACGTCCAGACCGGTCACTGTGGCAGCTAACTTCAAGTCAACATCCATACCATTATGTGACAAAAGAATCACCGCATCAGGTGACTCAGTTTCGCGAACCTTATCAATAAGTTGTTGTAGCTCATCTGATTGAATACCAAAAGTCCAATCAGGGATAAATCGTTTAGGATTTGCAATTGGTGTATAGGGAAATGCTTGGCCTATAATGGCTACTCGGTGATCCCCCATTGCTTTCATAGTATAGGGTTTAAAGGCATAACCCTCATCTTCATCGTAGGCTTCAGCCCCATCAAATAAGGCTTCTTCGTCTACTTTTACATTATGAGCAAGAAATTCGCCATTGAACTCTGAAATATTTTCCAATACTTCATCATCCTTATAAGTGAACTCCCAATGCCCTGTCATCACGTCTACACCCAAAATATTGGATGCTTCAACCATATCTTTACCACGTGTCCAATAGGCTGTGGCAGAACCTTGCCATGTATCACCGCCATCCAGTAATAAGGAGCGTCCTTGGTCACCATATGATTGGCGTAGTTTTTTAACTAGTGTGCTTAAGTGAGCATAACCACCTACTTTACCAAACTGGTTGGCTGCTTGCGTGAAGTCAAGTGAAGTAAAGGCATGCGCTGATATGCTATTACTTTTAATGCCAAAATAATCTAGAAAATGATCACCCACTAAATGTGGAGGTCGTCCATTTTCAGTCGTGATCCCAATATTGACACTTGGTTCTCTGAAATATACTGGTAATAATTGGGCATGACTATCCGTCATATGCAAAAGCCGAGCGTTACCAAAGTTTGGCATTTCGTACATATCTGCAGATGAAGCATCTAAACCTTTTGAAAAACTAGTTCTTGGAAAGATGTTTGCTACACTTGCTGCTGCAAGTATTTGGGCGAATTCACGACGATTCATAATATAACCGGATATAAAAAACTAAAAAAACCACTGCCCTATAATTTAAGGTAATAAGGATCAAAAAATTTGATACCTATACCAAGGGCAGTGGTGAAGTTTGTTGAGACTACTCTGTAATTATTTTTGTTTTACTGTTGATAAACCTAATGCTTCCCAGTTTTGCATACCACCGCGGTACCATTTGATTTTTGCTGCTGGGTAGCCAAAGTTTAACAAAGCAAGGATATTTCTTGGTGATTGACCACACCACATACCATTACAATACATCACTAAGGTTTTAGCTTTTGAAAAATTCCATAAACCCTCTTGTTCGATAACGCCAAATTGTTCTTGCATGATTTCTGCAATACTAAATGGATCGGCACCTTTGGCTGGTGATAATTTCACCCATGGAATATTGATAGAACCTGGAATAGTTCCTTTAGCAACCCAATCTGGTGTGCGTGAATCGATCACTAAGATAGAGTCGTCACCATCACTTTTCATTTTCAAATAGTGAATCATTTCTACTTCACCAACCGTTTCTACACCTTCAGCAATTTTTATTGGTCTGATACAAAAAGGTGGGCACATTCTAGATGTTTTAGCATAATCTGGATTAACCGTATTTTTGGTATCTTGATTTCGCATAATCGTCACTTTTTCACCATCATGCATAACATCAACGGATGCTAAATCTGGTGTGATCTGAACTTCTAATGCATAGGACTGGCTTATAAAAAATAAACTTGAGAACAATATTGCTGTACTAATTAATAGTTTTTTCATTATTTTTACCTTATGAGTTTAGACTTAGATTAATATTCTTCAGGAACAAGTAGTGTCCAATTCTGCTCAGCATATTTTGCTTGCTCAACCGAAAGTTCGAATTGTAACTTTGCCTCATAGAATAACTGTTTAGCTATTTTTTCATTGCCTTTTTCTGCCTCGGCATAACCTTTAACGATGAGTGCTTCCGTGACACTCCACACATAGCCATACTTATTCGCATGACGTTCTTCCTGAGCGACATGATGCATTAAATCTTGTAAATGCACCTCGACACTTGTTGTTTCCATTACCTTCTGTTTTATAGTTTGTGCAAGCGGTTCTTGTTGCTGTATAGGCTCGTTAGCAACGTCAGCAGCGTCTTCCTTATCAGAACAGGCAGACAATATAACGGGAATTAGCAAGATACAAACCAGCTTTAGCTTATTTATTTTAGTCATCATGTTATTTCCTTGTGCCAGGACCATTTAAAGGAAGACCATTACTCATATAAGTATGAAAATATTCTAAGTTCCGATACTGTTCACTTTGTAACTTAAATGGTTTTGAACGAATTTGCATATTACAACCAGCATAACGTCGTTGAATCGTACCCACATCATCCCACTTAGCTCTAAAGGCAGGGAAATGACTGACATGCCCCAAGGCAGGACTTAAAATATCTGCCCGTAATCGCTTACCAGCACTCGCCATATGACAAGTAGCACAGGCCATATTAAGTTGTCCACGTCGTGCATAGAAGAATTTTTTGCCCTCTTCATAGGCAGCTTGTGCACCTGCATTGTCAGGCACAATTACATTAATTAATTCACCACGAGATGTTGATGCCATATACGCAGATAGATAGGCAAGAGGTCCTTTACCGTAGGCTAATGGCTGCTCACCGTTTTTAATACGACACTCGTTAATGGCTAACTCCAGTGTAACCACTTGGTTTTTTTCTGTATCGAAGTAAGGGTAGTTTTGTTTTATCGCAATACCCTCATTATCGAAACAGCTTGCATAGGACTTACCATTTGCAAAAGCAATATCAAATAACTCTTCACCATTGTCTATAGCATCATCATAGGGAGGAAACTCTTCAATTTGTAGCCACTGATCCCGACCATTTTTATCTATTGCATAAGCACCATCTACATAGCTTTCTAGAGCAAGTTCTGGGAAAATATCTGCAAAATATGTTCTTACTGTTTCATTATCAGAAACAGGATCAGCAAAACTTGGCGTCATCACTGACATACTGATTGCTATAGCTAATGTAAAATAGGTTTTTCGTTTCATGTTGGAAGCCCTTCTATGCGTGACTTTATTTAATAACCGCTTCAAATTCTTCTGTATCACCCATGCTATCTACCCATTTCAGTGACAAGGTATCGCCTTTTTTACCACCAGAAAATGAAAATGCTAGATACGGATCCTTCGACACAGCCCTGCCAAAGCTTGCTAAGAAAACTGTTTTCCCATCGTGAACACAAGATAATTCATGAATATATTTGACAGGTATTAAATCACCACTATTTTTGTCTTTTTGTAATCCAGTATCCATAGGATGTTTAACCAATAATTTTACTTTTACTTTGTCATTTTTTACTTTTGCTTTAACTTTCATTTTTATATCCCCAATTCAACCTTAACCGCCACAACCACCGATGGTGACTTTCACTTCTTTTTGTACACTAAATAGCTTGCCATCATGGGTCTCAACTATCGCTTGTACATCCATAGTTTCGAATAATCTAATTCGAATTGATACATCACTATCTGTGCCTTCAGGAATAGTGAATGAACATGCTAAGGGTTGTGGGTTTTTAAAAGCGACGACACTTATGCTTTTTACATTTTCAATATCAGTTTTCACATTAACTGGCACAACGGCCCCATTTTCTGCAATTTCAGGTACTTTCAAAAATACTTTATCACTCGCGATTGTTTCAGTGTTGTTAAACAAACCTGTCATTGCTGCTTCTGTTGTATCCGCATCAAAAGCTTTTGACCATTTTGCAAATGCTAGTTTAGGCATTATTAGTACAGCACCTATTACGGCTGTTGCCTCAACGATCCTTTTTAGTATTTTTCTTCTGTTTTCTAACATGTTGACCTCTCGTTAATTCTTAATAATCTTTATAGGCTGTAGATATACTCAACCACTTTATTGATTTCTTCATCTGTCAACATTCTATGTCTTCCAAAGGGAGGCATAGAGGTTGCTGGATTTTGTTTTGTTGCATCCCAAATCTGGTCCTTAAGTATTCTTTTATCTGGATATCGACCTTTCATATTGACTAACTCAGGACCTAAATTTCCCATTAACTCACCACCAGAAATAGCATGGCAGGCTAAACAATTACCTTTTTTTCTATCAAAAACTAATTGTTTACCTTGTTCTAGGACACTAGCTTCATTTGCTGATGGATCAACTTCAGTTGCTAAGGAATATGAAATACCCATTGTAAAAAGAGTCACTAAGCCAACTATTTGTATTGCTACTTTATTCATATTCTTTCCTTTTCTTTCAGACTTAAATAAACAACTCTTATTGACTATTCTCTATCATATACAACACCGCTGCATTAACTTCTTGATCTGTTAAGCTTGGGTTGCCACCTTTAGCCGGCATAACACCTGCATCGCCAGCATAGCCTTCTAATGCATGTTTATTGAGTAATTCAAGCCCTTGTTTGATGCGCGGTGCCCAAGCCTCCTTATCGCCAAATATCGGTGCACCAGTTACACCTTGTCCATGACAGATAACACACGACTTACCATAGATACTACCACCCATTTTCATTTCATTTACTTTTGATGGATCCGTTATAGATTGCTCTTCAATAACGGGCATTTTTTGTTCACTTGACTGTTTTTCTTTGTCTATATGTTCAAGTGGTGTGATCCCTTTAATCGCTGACGTTACTTTTATTGCTGCTGGATCTTTGCAATCATTCATACAAGCTGGATTGTTAACATCTGGTCTTGGATCGACAAAAAAGCCGTCTTTATTAGGCATTTCAATGTCAGTAAAATTATCTTGATTAAGTTCAAAGTCTTCATCCTCAATAATTTCATTGAGATAAAGTACATACGCTGTCAATGCATATGTTTCATCAGCGGTTAATGACTGTGGCTGTGTAAATGGCATTGCACGATGAATATAATCCCACAGAGTACTGGCATAGGGCCAATAACTACCTACTGTTTTTTCAGGTTTTGCGTCAGATAAGGTATCAAAACCACCTGCCAGTTTTGGCCAACGTCCTTCACCTTCACCAAACGCACCATGACACGATGCACATTTAGCTTCATATAACTCTTCACCATATGAGACCGTGCCACTTCCAATCGGTAGACCTTTACCATCAGGCCTCACATCTATATCCCAGCCAGCTATTTCTTCTGGAGTTGCAGGCTGACCATAACCGTAGTAGCCAGAATCTTTACTCCACACTGTTTGTGAAAAGGCAAATATGCTGATTAATAACAACACCTTGATCATTATTTTATTATCCCAATTGAACATTACTTACCGTCCCATCTGTATCTAATTTCCATGTATGAATGGAATTTTTATGGTAGATAGAATTACTACCTCGTATATCACGTAATTGAGTCAGTGTAGGTTGTACATAGCCGGTTTCATCAATAGAACGACTTTGCAGTAAAAGTGGTTCTCCCTGCCAATTAATTTCCAGGCTAAATCGAGTAATTGCTTTTGGAAGCACCAAACCTTTAAGTTTAGCTTGACGCCAGCTTACTCCGCCATCAAGTGAAACATCCACCCGTTTAACTGTTCCTCGGCCAGACCAGGCGATGCCTTCTAACTCATGCACCCCTTTCCTTAACATCGGCCGCTCAGGACACGGTGAGGTTATCACTGAATTTGATTCTTGAATAAAACTGAACTTTCTTGCTGTTCCATCTGGCATTAAATCAGTATATTTCGATGTTTCTTCCCTTTGATACCAAGGTTTATCACCAATTTCTAAACGACGCAGCCACTTGATGCTGGTATTGCCTTCCCAGCCTGGATTAAACAATCTAACGGGGTAACCCTGTTCTGGACGTAATTTTTCACCATTTTGAGCATAAACAACCAGAGTATCATCTAACGCTTTTTCTATAGGAATACTACGAGTCATGGTTGCACCATCAGCACCCTCCGCTAAGACCCATTTAGCATCGGGTGAAATGCCGACTTCTTCCAAAATGGTTGATAATTTAACCCCTGTCCATTCACAGCAACTGAGCATACCGTGCGTAAACTGTAATGCTTCCATTTGTGTGCCATGCCACTCCATACCACCATTAGCTGGGCATTCAAGAAAATGAATAACTGACTCAGATGGAAAGCGCATTAAATCATCCATGGTCAATGTAATAGGATTGTCGACCATACCATGTATCATTAAACGGTGTTGATCAGGATCCACATCAGGTAAACCGGCATGATAACGTTCAAATACCAAACCACTAGGCGTAATTATGCCCTTCATTTCATGTATCGGCGTCATGCTGATTGAAGATTCTGTTGTCGCGGTTAGCCAAGATACGGTACGGCGTATAACATCATCTTCAAACCTAGAAGGTTGACCGTAAGGGACTGATACTACGCCTCGACCTAATGATTTAGTCCATGCGGGTATATTTGGCGGCAATGAACCCTCAGCCATTACTTTAGCAGCGCCCATAGCAAAGGCAGAACCCGCTGTTAGTTGTAGTCCCCTTAGTAAAAAGTTTCGACGCTCTGCCACTGGTATTTCAGCTGCCTCAGCTTTAATTTCTCTGAGTAGGCCTCTTGTTGTTGTAGATAACTTTTTCACATCTCACCTGTATTTTTACTTATATCGAAAATTTTGATAACCCTATAGTATCGACTTACATATTTTTTAGAATACGTATATCCACCTAATTTCCAGTGAGTTTCAAAAGTTATGAATATGAAATATTTATCTATCTATTTAGTGTTGTTCATAAATGGGCTATTTTTATCATTATCTTCTGCAAATAATGACACCATAGTGACAGATAGATATGATCATGACCAATTCACCATTGAGTTGGTCACTGAAAACCTTTACGTTATTCATGGGCTCAATGAACAACCCAACGCAAGCAATAAAGGGTTTATTAACAATCCTGGCGTTATCATTACTAAATCAGGTGTTGTTGTTATAGATCCAGGTAGCAGCAATCTTATTGGTGAAATTATTGTTAAACGTATCAGCCAGATAACTGAGCTGCCTATCATTGCTATTTTTAATACTCATGAACACGGCGACCATTGGCTTGCCAATCAAGCAATCATTGAAAAGTACCCTAATATTCCGGTTTATGCTCATGCAGACATGATCACATCCATTAACCAAGGTACAGGAAAACACTGGTTATCATTGATGAGACAGTTAACAGAAGATCCGCTAGTTAATACTCATATTTATGCTCCCACTCATCCCGTTAAAAATAATGATGAAATCATTTTTGATAATTTAACTTTCAAAATTCATCATTATGGTGTCAGCCATACCAATAATGACATTATGATAGAAGTAGTTGAGCTTGATACTATTTTTCTGGGTGATAATGTCCTCAATAACCGCATGCCCCATCTTGATGATGGTGACATAGTAGGTAATATTTCCGCTATCAAGGAAGTATTAAAGCTAGAGTTTATACATTATATTCCTGGTCATGGCCCGTCAGGCCATAATTCAATTCCTGAAGATTATCTCGCGTATCTGACACAATTACATCAATTGGTGAGTGACTATTACCAACAAGATATGTCTGACTTTGAAATGAAAGAACCGATTATGGCAAGTATGACTAAATTTTCAAGCTGGGTTGGTTTTGAAGAAGAGTTAGGTAAACATATTAGTTTGGTCTATCTTCAAGTTGAACGAGATGACTTTTAGGTCTTGTATGTCTTGAACAGATACAGTCGTTAACACTGTGGTGACCAAGTTAAGCCAGTCAAGTCTCAACAGAGCAACATACTGATTAGAACAACTCGGCATGATAAGCACTATCAAACTCGGCCAAAACAAGGGCCTAGTAGTGTTTGTCAATGGACAATAGAACAAGCCTTTACACAGCCCCTTGCTTACTTACACTATAAAAATCAAACAACAGAGCTTTCTACCTCCACTTAAAACCAAATAGACATCATTAAAATCATCATGTTAAAGTTACATTGTAATGTAATTACTTACTCTATTTTTCTCACTATCAATTTAGGATAGTTTATTTGTTAGCTCAGTAACAGTGGCAGATACTTTTCATTGCCAAGTACTGCCTACATTAAAATGGCATCCTTATACTTAATAAATAAAGTCAGCTGTTTAATTAAAATCGCTGTTGACTACTTAATTCACAAACTGCCTGAGATTCAGTATCACTCGTCCTATCTAACAGCATACCCGAGATACGGTTAATAGAAATACGACGCTCAACTGATGTGGCAATAATATAGGTTTCAGTAATCTCTTCAATATCCATAACGGCCACTTGTTTACCGTCATGTTGCTCTAATAATTGGCCTGTCTCTTTGTTAAAAGCAAAGAAAAGTTGGCTGCTATTGGCTTGACAGCTAATATATTTAAAGCCATTTTCATCAACAACTTCAGCCACAACAGCAGGAACAATAGCGGCATTAACCGCTCTATTGTTTGAGGTCAGCATATCAACATCACAGATTTTCTTAGACAAAGCAAGAAGACCTAAATCTTGTGAATGTTGAATTATCCTGCCATCGTTAATTAAAAAAAAGTGTGCTCGTAAGCCATTATTATTATCCGTATTAATCAGTGTACACACCCGGTAGCCAAATTTCTCTTGCCTAAAAGTTTCATAAATGAATTTATTGGGTTCGTTTAGGAATTCAATATTTTGTATATTCAAAGGTGTTTTAGTGGGCTTGTTTTGAAGATATGTTTTGACGATATTTTGATAATCTGTTGGTTGTTTACCAAAACTGACATTGTCAGTCGATGAGGGCTTAGTAGGAGTTGCACAGGCAGATAAAAGGCCTAGGCAAATAAATAAGCAAACAACACGTAGAGTTTTAAGTAGTGAAAAAGTAGTCAAAATTAAGCCCTAATTATAAATTTATAATGGTTAAGATAATCATCATTTAGTTGTAGAAAGCATAAAGCAAACATCCTGCTATCACAATCAATAAAATAAAATGACATTGGTCGTTGTCACTGAAAAACCTATGATTTCTTAGCTAAAACAGTTTGTTTAGCCAGACTATGATTATCAATAACTCCTAGTTTTAAATGTTTCCCAGCCTAATAACCTCAGCTTTTGGCAGCGCTTTGTTATACTTTAAACGTAAGGTTATAAAAAAATTTTACAATCATGCTAATTCTGGCAACAATGACCAATCAAGCGAGTCCATCTAAACTAGATTGAACTATTGGTAATAATGATTGCATAAACAACAAATCCGACTAGCTTAGCCCTAGATCTGGTCAATTAACTTATTTTTTATACTAGTATTCGCTTTCTGATTAAAATAATATGGTGTTGAACCCGTTAATATTTAGCCAAAAATGCACGTACTAATCAACAAAGAGTAGACTATGAACAACTATCAAAAATCTAAACAAGCGATTTCAAGCTTAACGCCGGAGCAATTCCGAGTCACTCAACAAAATGGGACCGAACATCCAGGCAGCGGTGAATTACTGAATAACAACTTGCCGGGTTTATACGTTGATATTGTGTCCGGTGAGCCCTTATTTGCCTCATCTAAAAAGTTTGATTCTGGCTGCGGCTGGCCAAGTTTTACTAAGGCAATCGATCCCGTTAATGTCAATGAAATTACGGATGATACTCTCGGCATGATTCGTACTGAGGTTCGCTCTACACATGCTGACAGCCACTTGGGTCATGTCTTTCCTGATGGGCCTCAAGATCAAGGTGGTCTTCGATATTGTATTAATTCAGCTTCATTGCGTTTTGTGCCTAAAGATAAAATGGTCGACCAAGGATATGAAGCTTATTTAAATAAAATTGAAGATATCTCTTAATAACAACTTAGCATTACAATATAAACAACTGGCTATTGTGACAACATAGACCTATCAGACTTGAGTAGTAACATGCACTAAAGATTCTATAAATCATCAGTGGCTTGCCTGTCATTACATATTGCTGTGTAATTACCTAAACCATATTATCTGGTATATTGGGCTTACATTTTTCAAACGCTGAATACTCTCTGGGAATTACTGTGCACTCATTTATATCTAAAACTACATTCGCAATCGTACTCACTATAATGACTTTAACAAGCCAAGCTGATGTACTCGATTTAAACCTAAATTTAGAGGATAAGTCTGCCCTGACTCGCCTAACTGAAAGCGACTGGAAACTATTAAAAGAAACAGCAAAAGAAGCCTTAGACAAAAGTTCAGATGGTTCTAGTCATGTATGGAAGAACAAAGAAACCTCAAATGCAGGTGTGATAACCATATTAACCACCGACAAAAGTGATAACCATTATTGCCGTAACACTAGATTTATAAATACTGCTGGAGAATTGACGAGTACAACGTTTGTAAACTTGTGCAATCAACAGGGAAAGTGGGCTGAGGAAAGTGAGCGTTCAACGTCAACTGCAAGCGTTCTGTCAACACCTAATCCATCGTCATCAATAATGTTTAATGAGCCAAACGCATCTAGTGACATCAAAGTAAAATCGCTGAGTAAAACTTCTGCGAAATGTAAGCAACTTTCAGCTGAAGTACAACGTCTAGAAGGGAATCCGCTTAGACGCTCAGTAGCAATGGAATTATACCAAGCAGAATGTCAGCGATAAGAAAAATAATTCATCCTATTTCAAGTAGTAGCTGACAACGTCATTAGTATTGTAATGAGGTTAATTACGCCTTGTTTGAGTGAATTTCAATTGTTTTATTGCCTGCTGTAAATCTGATACCGAAGCAGTTTTTTTACCATAATGTAGCTCAATATAGAGTGAAGTAATATGATCAATCTGCTTATTGAGGTGGGGATATTGCAGCTTTAATAGCATAGAAAAATCAAGTGGACCTTGATATTTTGACCTTACTACGCCTGCTCGTGCCGCTTTTTTACAGAAAATATAATATAATTTTGAAACAGGATCTCGCTTAGGTAAATGATAAAACAAATAAAAACTGATAATAAGTGAAATAACAACAAAGCCGCTCACTAACCATAACACCATCGTTTGCAAATCAGCCTTTGCCATGCCTAGCTTTTGTAAAAACTCTTTTTGAAGTTCGGGGCCATAAGCTAAAACCCACTGATTCCAAATATTATCGAGTGCATCCCAATTGTTGCGAACCTGCCGCCATAAATCTATTAAGTTTCGACTGTTTGCCATAAATAAAGGTGTATTAAATCCTGCCGGCATAAGAGTACTCATTCCCTGTTCAATACGTTGCGGTGATACAGCCGATGTGGGATCCACTCGCCTCCAGCCTTGATCTTGAATCCATACTTCTGCCCATGCGTGAGCGTCACGCTGTCTAATCACTAGGAAATCATCAACTGGATTAATCTTTCCTCCTAAGTAGCCAGTGACGACTCTAGCCGGTACACCAGCCGCACGCATCAAAACGGTGAAACTGGCAGCATAATGTTCACAAAAACCACGACGACTTTCAAATAAAAAACTATCGATGCTATCTCCACTTAATTTAGGTGGTCTTAGGGTGTAATAAAATTGGTTTTGATTGAAATAACTTAAAGCGATATTGACTAGTTGCAATGGTTCGCTGCTTTGTTTTAACCAAGATTTCGCAAGTTGTTTAGTACGTGGATGTATGCCTTCAGGCAAGGTTAAAGCAACATCAATATAGTCATCTTTGTTAGCATTTAAGCGGTATTGAGTGTTTGATTTTAAACGTATTTGTTGACGTTGATTAATTGGTAGAAGGCTACGCAATTGACCATCATAACTATAATGGCTAATGGGTGAAATCGGTTGTTTGCTTGGAAAGTCGAGGGCAAATAACCAAGATTTATTATGTGGTTCAAGCGTAGTCGTGTATGCATACTCGTCTCCACTGGTGGTAAAGTTTACTTTAGTTGACATCAAATCATTGTTGTTGAGTGGCGTCCAAGTAGTACCATCGGTTTGCCAGAGAACTGGACCTCGCCAATACCGCTCAGAAGGTGGAGGAATATCACCATCAAATTTAACCCGAAAAGCAATTTCATCAGATAAGATAAGCTCACTTATATTACCTAAGGTCATACTGTCATCCATACCGGTTATGCCAGAATGAGAATCTTGAGGTAAGCCCCATAGTGGTCCCGGAATTCGGGGAAATAATACAAATAACAACAACATTAAAGGAATAGCTTGTAGCAATATCTGACTAGCTAGTTTGATTAGTCCTTTATTGGATAAAGATTTTTTACCATCGTTTAAGCTGATCAGGCTGGCCGTCATAATGACGACAACCACAATCATTAGGATTGCGGTAGGAATATTTTGTGAATAAAAAAAGTTTGTAACCACCAGAAAATAGCCAAGGAAACAACTCATATAATAGTCACGATGATTTTGGATCTCAACTAGTTTTAAACCGAGCATAACAGTCAGTAAAGCCACACCAGCATCGCGACCGATTATATTGCCGTAACTGATAAACAGTAATAAGAATGTTATTCCAGCAAAGGTAAGATGTAAAACTTTTAGTAATGAAAGCCGTTTAGTTGGTAAAGGCCACATCTGCTTAATGGCCATTATTCGCCAAATGACCATCGTTATGAACATCAGCGAAACCCAAATGGGCTGATAGATGAAATGAGGAATCGCACCCAGTGTAAGCCCAGTCATCAGCCACAGCAGAGAATTATTAGAGGGCTGAGACTTATTCATTTTCGTATAAAGCTAAGGCAGATAAACACGTATGACGATGACGGTTGCCATATCCATAATCAATAGAGGTATTAGGTAAGTTTAAGCCATAGTTTAGTCCAGCTTCATCTGCTTGCAGGACCCATTTACATAACTGTGATAATCGAGCTTCAGTATTAGAAAGTTGAATAACATCCTGCCAAGACAACATTAACTGGCCTCCCTGATAGCCGCTGAATTGTTTAATGCGTAACACATCATCTCGGGCTAATGCTTTCCATGCAATGGCATGAAGTGGATCACCTAATCGATAGTTGTTTAATCCTGAAAAGTCATCATCGCCTTTCTGATTTAGATCCGTTCTTTCACCGCCAGGATCACTAGATTTAGGTAATGGTAGTTCGCCCTGAGGCATTGGATAAACAAGAGCTTTAGCATCGCTATTGAAGTAGCTCCATGTGTTATACAGGCCGACAGGAAACTGACTTGCAACACGAAGTTGCCCTAATACTTGATAACCTCTACGCAAACTTGAAATACGATAATTTACCGCCGTCTTTTCAATACTATTTAGCCGTGCAATAGTGAAACTATCAGTAAAGCCACCCCAACGTTTAAATAAATTCCATGACGTTGATATAGATTGTTTGTTTGCCAACAGCACTTGGTAACTGGTGTTATGAGAACGGTTTTCAATAATCAGCTTAAAGTTTATTGCCTGATCTGCAAATACCGGATCGGCATTAGCATCAATCAATTCAACTTTAGCGACATTACGATAACTGTGATGCATGACCACCCAGCCCATACTCGCCAACAAAAAACAAAGAAGATGGCCAAGACTATTACTATAATTAATCGCCCCCAATAATATTAGAATCAGAAAGCCAGCATAAACAAAGCCAAATCGGGTGGGCACTATAAATATACGTCGCCCCCGCAGTGTATTGAATTTTTGAAAGAGTTGACTAAAGTAGAGTGTCATAGCTGTTACGGAATGGCGATAGCATTAATCAGATCAGTTATAAAATCATTAGACGCATTTTCTATTCGAAGATGTAAACGATGAGCGATCACATTTGGCAAAACAACTTGCACATCTTCAGGCAATACTTGTTTATGTTGTGCAATCAATGCCCATGCTTGGGCTGCTCTCAATAAGGCAATGCCTGCACGTGGCGATAAGCCATAAATAAACTGACCTGAATTACGTGTATACGCTAATATCTTTTGAATATAATCAACTAAGGCGGGCGAGACATGGATTTTACTTACTTCATCTTGCAAGGATTTCAATTGACTTTGATCAATAACGGCAGATAGATCGTGGACCAATTGCCGGCGATCTTTACCTAACAATAATCCTCGTTCAGCTTCTGCATCAGGATAACCCAGTTCAATTCGCATCAAAAAGCGATCAAGTTGAGATTCAGGTAATGGAAATGTCCCTATTTGATTTGACGGATTTTGAGTAGCAATGATAAAAAAAGGATCAGGCAGATCATAGGTTTTATTTTCTATTGTAACTTGGTGTTCTTCCATTGCTTCTAATAAGGCACTTTGTGTTCTTGGTGTCGCTCGATTAACCTCATCAGCTAATATTAACTGGGTAAATATTGGACCTTTGTGAAGCGTAAACTCTTGGTTATCACGATTAAAGATAGCGACCCCAAGAATATCAGCAGGCAACATATCACTAGTGAATTGAATGCGCTGAAAACTTAAACCCAGTGTTTTAGCTAAGGTATGTGCCAACGTCGTTTTACCGACACCAGGAAGATCTTCAATTAATAAATGGCCACCTGCTAATAGGCAAGTCAGAGCAAGTTTCACTGGTTTAGTTTTGCCAACAATAATCGCATTGACCGCTTTTAAAATTTGTTCAATGTCATGCTGTGACATGCAAGCATTCCTTTAAATTAACGAATAGAACTTAGGCTTAAATAAACGCTTAAATTTTCAGGGCTAATGTTAGCAAAGTCTACGAAAGATTGCTGGCTACACTAGTCATAATCAAGATTTTAGTAGCGGTCATTCTATGAAAGTTCGAATTCTGCACCTAATGTGGCTTTCAGCGGCCAAGTTTTAACGATAAGTATTTCATTGTGATAGCAGCATAGGCCAATAGATAAGGTCGTATTAGAGCCAAACAAACTATTAGCTACCCATTTTTTATTGAATATCAACTACCAATATACTCTCACATAAAAAACAGTAATCTTTGCTATTTTGACTCTACCCCTGTCCCCAAAAAACACATCAGAACCCCAACAGATACTAAAACGGAGTGTTGACCACTTTTATTTATTTAAACTAAAACTTCTGCAAAAAATAGTCCCGTTGTACTGGTCTAATAAACTCTATAATTCTTAAATACTCCGTTTAATTTGCTAGACTTGTCTAATTTCTGCTAGCGCCATAGAGTTAACGACTGAACTGATTTTTATTACCTCATTAAAGCATTACCCTAATTACTCAAATATAAAGCACAATATATCAATGACTGCTGGCTGCCCTTTAAAGGTTTTTTATTACACAAGCCACGCTAGCGCTATCTAGCATCTTAAGGTAATCAACAACGAACTCTGATCTCATTAATTGATGAAATAAAATATTCACCCCGTTACAATTAACAAAAAACACTAGGATAAATCATGAATAATGTTTCAAAAGAACAAAGAATAAAAGGTGCTTTTTTTGGCGCAATAGTCGCTGATGCACTTTGTCTTGGAAGTCATTATGAATATGATGCTGAAAAAATCTATGAAGCTTATGGTAATAAACCAATAGAAAAGTATATGTCACCAGGTGAATTGATGGGGGGTCAAACACATGGAATTGGCTGGGGACAGCGTAACTACCATCCAGGTAAAAAAGCCGGTGGCACAACCGATTCTGGCGATTACAACATCTTGGTTTTAGAGTATTTGGCATCTCTTTCGGTTAGCCCAATACCTTTTGATGTCAGCGATATGATCCCTCATTGGATCAATCGTCTAGAAAACGGCTGGGGTTCTTGGATATGTACGATGACTAGAGAAACCTATTCACAAGTAAAACAGGGTGTAGCTGTTGATCGTCTGGGTGGCATTTCTAATGCGATGGCGATACGTCATACAGCAGCACATGCCTACTACGATACTGAAGAGGAAGTGGTTGATGTTGCCAGAAAAAGTATGTTTACTCATAGAGATGTTCATGCCCTAGGTGGTGGCGAGTTTTTTGCTCGTGTCACTCATCGTGTCATTAACGGCAAAAGCCCCTCTAATGCAATTGAGTCTGTAGCTTTAGAAATGGACGATTTTTTTCAAGATAAAGTCGCTCAGGCAATTGCAAAAGTAACAGAAGCAATGGATGAAAACTCGCCACTTTCGCAGGAGCAGTTTGCAGATGATCTTGCCATTACCAGCATGGCAAGACTGTGGGACGTAGGTCGCTCAGAACCGATAAAAGTAGGTAAAGCCAGTCCTACAGAAGGAACACTTCCTGGCGCGGTCTACTTCATACTAAAATATGAAAACGATACAGATGGACTTAAAAAAGCTCTACAAGCAAATACCATGGTGGGTGGAGACAATGCGTCACGAGCGATTGCCATTGGCATGGTGTTGGGAGCATACAAGGGTGTCGATGCCATTCCATTAGAGTGGAAAGAGACATTAGATGAATGGGATTATTGTGAGAAGATGTTAAATACACTTCCCTTACTTAAATAAAAAGTGGACTCCCTGAAAGGGATATCTTTTTACTTACAGAAAGTAGACATCATATTATTGAGAAACAGAGTAAAAGAGCTAAGCCGGCTAAATTGTTAACGAAAACACCCTTTACAGCGGTAGTAATACCATCTGTAAAGGGTTGGGTTTAACCCTTTCGAAGAATTCTCTTCTGTGCCAAGTCATCAATAGACGATCCCAGCTAAAATTGCTCCAGCTATCGGTGCAATCCAAAAAAGCCATAATTGAGAAACAGTCCAATCACCTTGAAAAAGAGAAGCGCCCGTACTTTGAGCGGCTTAGGGGATGTATTGATCACCGGAATACTAATAAAGTGTATATGAGTAAATCCAATAGTAATAGGTACAAAGCCTTTTGGCGCTCGTTTATCCGTCACACCTAAAATGGTCATCAGAAACATAAAGGTCATCACGAGCTCAATCACTAAGGCAGTCGAAGGGTATAAGCAGCCTGTAAGTGTTCAGCATAAGAATTTGATGCAATTATTTTGAAAAACCTTCAGTAATTTAATTTAAAATCAATAGGATAATCGCCAATTAATTGTTCTTTCCCCGTAGACTGCTTATGGACCATGTTGGTTTGTCGTGCAGCTATAAGATTTTTATAAACCTAAAAGTAACAAATTAAACCATAGGCGTCCTCTATTGTTCTGCGCCCTTACATAATAGGTTGTTCTTCTGGCAATGCTGTATCTGTTGCAGGATCAAGGTATGAGTGAAAGGCTTCCAAACTATCAGCAACTTCGTCTGGATCATTAAATCGTGCAATATGAAACAAGGCTTCACCTTCATTAACTAAAGGTAAGTTAGTTCGCCCAATGATAATGCCCGAATAAGATGCAATAACTGATGCCTCAGTATTTTCATTGCCACAAGGCACGGCTACAATACCCAGTAAATCACCCTTATTTACTTGTGCACCCATTGGTATTAACATGCGAAACATTCCACTTTTTGGTGCTCGCACCCAAGTACTAGAACGGGCAACAAAGGGTTCTGATATTTTTTTTGCTTTCTTACTTATAGGTAACAGCATGTCAAGCGCACGAATAACGGCTAGAATACCTTTAACACCAGCCCTAATCGACAACTCATTAAAGCGAAGTGCCTCGCCAGCTTCATAAACAATAACTGGCACCCCTATCTCGTGACAAGCATGACGTAAAGAACCCTCAATCAGACCAGAATTTAGTACAACCGGTGCATTAAATGCCCGTGCTAAAAGATCAACCTTTGGATTAGATATGTCAGCTCTAATTTGAGGCAAATTATCCCGATGAATTGCCGCTGTATGTAAGTCGATCCCATGTGTGCACTTTTGCACTACTTCAGCCATAAATAGATTAGCCAGTCGTCCCGCCAGTGAACCTTGACCAGAGCCAGGAAAGCAACGATTTAAATCTCGGCGATCGGGTAAATAACGGCTTTGATTAATAAAGCCATACACATTTACCACAGGGACAGTGATTATTGTACCTTTGAGGTTTTTTAATGCTTTGCTTTTAACTAGGCGACGAATAATCTCTACACCATTTATTTCATCACCATGTACGGCAGCTGAAATAAAGAGTGTTGGTCCTTTTCGATGTCCACGAATCACTTGTACAGGCATACTCAATGAAGTATGCATATACAAGTCAGGCAATGGAACATCAATTATCAGGTTTGCACCCAAAGGAATATTCTGATCGGCAATAGTTAATAGATCAAGCGTATCCACTTATCCGTGACCCCGTGTTTTGGTTTTGCCTGCTTTCGCATTTTTTTCAATAAATTCAATAATCAGTGTAGCAATATCTTTACCTGTTGCTCCTTCAATCCCACGTAGACCAGGTGATGAGTTTACCTCCATTACAACAGGGCCATGATTAGAGCGTAATAGATCAACACCACACACATTAAGCCCCATTGTTTGAGCCGCTCTCACTGCTGTTGATCGTTCTTCAGGGGTAATTCGAATAAGATTCGCAGAACCGCCACGATGAATATTTGAACGAAATTCGCCCTCTTGACCTTGTCGTTTCATTGCAGCTACCACCTTACCACCCACAACAAAACAACGAATATCCGCACCACCTGCTTCTTTAATAAATTCTTGCACAAGAATATTAGCTTTCAAGCCCATAAAAGCTTCAATAACACTGCTTGCTGCACTCTTAGTTTCGGCTAAAACAACGCCAATGCCTTGCGTGCCCTCTAGTAATTTAATGACTAATGGTGCGCCATCAACCATTTTAATCAAATCTTCGACATCATCTGGGCTATGTGCAAAACCGGTCACGGGCAGTCCAATTCCTTTACGTGAGAGTAACTGCAGTGCACGCAGTTTATCTCGCGAGCGACTGATGGCAACTGATTCACTTAATGGATATACGCCCATCATTTCAAACTGACGTAATACTGCTGTGCCATAAAAGGTAATTGATGCACCAATTCGTGGAATAACCGCATCAAAATCAGTTAAATTCTGCCCCTTGTAGTGTACTTCTGGCTTCATTGAAGTGATGTTCATATAACAACGTAACACATCAATGACGTGCACTTCATGACCACGTGCTTCAGCTGCTTCAACCAAACGACTTGTAGAGTACAATTTTGGGTTTCTAGACAAAATACCTATTTTCATTCTGTTTCTCCCTCAAGAGTCTCTTTTAGTGGATCTTGAATATTTGTACTATTACGCTGCCTAGCTAAGTAGGACAGGGCAGGATCAACAATGATATTTCCAGAACTCATGGCTGTTCTACCTAATAACATGCGAAATAGCATCGAATCACGATTAGTTAAGGTAGCCTCGATAGCCCATGTTGATTCACCCAGAGTTACATCAGTTTTAATGACATAGCGTTGTTCGGTATGCCCGCCCGAATCTATTACATTACGTTGCTCAAGGATCTTTGATACACACCATATTTCGGTTTCTGATTCATGTTGATTAGGGTGCATTCCAAAACGAACCCAAGACTCACCTTCTCTTTCAAAAGGTTCAATGGAAAAAGCATGGATAGCTGATGTTCTAGCCCCAGTATCAATTTTGGCTTTTATTGCCACAACACCAAACTCAGGCAAACTTAACCACTCACGCCATCCAACAACTACAGATTCATTTATATCGGCCATTCTAGAATACCCAGAAAAGAAGTAAATTTCATAATAAAGCATCATAGCCACTTGTACGCCAACCTACTGAAACACTTTTAAATTTCTGATCTTAGTAGAACCGACAGGCTTAATTTCCGAGAATTCTATACCTTTTATTAATAAAAGATATAAAAATCGTATTATGGGTTCACATATTTTAATTTTCTTTTATAACTTTCCAGCTTACGGTGCTCAACCTTGTGATGATAACTTCTTAAAGGATAGTGTAACTAGAGAGACGCATTAAGGGATTGGTAATACCAGCAATAATCATTTGACATGCATTTTGGCTGATAATGTTCGAATTTAACCCTACTGCTGTCAATATAAAACTGAACTCGCCTACTTGAGAGACTCATGTACTAGACTAAAAAGCACCAAACCAAAAATGGAAAAAACAATAAGAGACAGACCATTCCTTATAATGCCTTTAAGGAGTCAAGTCTCTATGGTTTTGAATTACACCGGGCCGTGTAAGTTCAATACTTACAATACCACTTTACATATCACCCAACTGAGTAATAATCGGCCAGCTTATTTTTTCCTGATAAAGGCTATCAATTATATTTAATATGGTTGAAATAATATGTAACAAAATATGGCTGTAAAATTCATGGTAACGCCTAATAACTAATCATCTACATTTACTTGTGCACGGTCGAAATGGTTCCAGCCCATAGGCTGATAAAAAAACTAGGGCAACACTATGTGTAATATGTTGATCTTCTTTATCCGCAAAGTGGTCCATTTTAAGAGCACTATCGTTGTTTGTTCCAAGCAAGATCTTATTTAGTTGCTTGCAAGACTTATATCAAACTCAATGCTGTCTGCACTCATACCGTTGAGCACCCAGCCGAATATTGATGGAGTATTTATAAGGGCTTCGCTCAGAAAAAGGAGAGTACATTAATGAGTTCTGATGGACTCTATTCACATCTTATTGGCAATCATAGTAGCCAACAGGCGCACTATGTCGGTCATTTTGCTATTCGCTTAATACTGGTCTGTTAGATGAAAACCAGAGCGGCTACACATGAGAATTATATATTAGGAAATCAGTATTTTGGAGAGAACGTTACAGCAGTTAATGGTTGCTGAGTAACTTCAGAAAAGTCTGCTAAGCCAAAAAAACAGGTAGTCGCTCAAACCGTGGGCGGTTAGCTCTTCTTTTTACTTATACTTTTTGACTTTAATTAAAAGGCTACCATCCCCTTTAATTTAATCAGCTTAAGCTTGCTTTAAAAGGTCCATAAATAACCAACGCTGACACCCTTACCATGACGCTTACTGCCCAGTTGACCACTGACATTAGCCGTTAATAGTGTCGTTTCAGATAAGTTATAA
>Ga0307492_10000038_pt1 | contig 70887 bp, 63 predicted proteins | sample SI3LmetaG_FD_202365 | JGI IMG/M metagenome (GOLD analysis project Ga0307492, IMG submission 202365) | Sea-ice brine microbial communities from Beaufort Sea near Barrow, Alaska, United States - SI3L | ecosystem: Environmental > Aquatic > Marine > Coastal | place: USA: Alaska | collected 2017-05-06 | reverse complement strand
ACTTATCTACTCATGGTAGATGCTGTAAATCTACGCAAAGAATGGTATTAAATGCGCTAGTTTTTCTTTATCGTGAGTTTCTTAAAATGCCTATTGGTTCACTCCACTATATTTACAAATAAAACCAGCTACCCCGATAGTGCTTTACCTTGATCCATTAGCACCGTTGAACTGGTCTGATGGTGAAATTGCTGAAAAATGGTTGCTCACATATCCTGGCCGTTTAGATGTTTCTGGGTTTGAGCTTCAACGAGAATTAAAGAAACAAGCGATTATGGCTGACAAGAAAAAACTACAGAAATATCGTCAGAACTTTGGTAGCCTTTCTTGGTTTATGAACCGTTTGAATGAACCTTTGGCTAAAACTAGTAATGCTGAAGATTTTGTTAGTGGTCGATTCTGGGACAGTTTTTTGCATCCTGCAAAAACTGCATACATTACATCCATGTATTAAATAGAAATACTAGCGATTCGTTAAGTCCGCTTGATAGGATCCTAGAACAAAAACAAAAGGCAGAGGAACATCTATCTTTGTAAACGAAAAATATAATTAATGAACCAAGCGTGCATTACGCTTAAAGTTAGGTAAAGCAATTACAAAGTGCGCCGCTATTTACTCTTACTCAGCAGATGCATTTCCTGAAATCTGTATTAGCAAGCATCACAGCAATAACATTCACAAACCCGACAGAGGATCTTCATGTAATCCACATTCCCTTTTTAAACCGCCAAACCTTGTTTCTTCGTCTTTCATTCCATCACTCAAAGGCGTAGTACTATGAGTATCACCGATTGATACGTAGCCTTTTTCCCAAAGAGGGTGATAGGGTAAATCATTCTTTTTGAGATATTCATGGATCATCTTTTTGTTCCAATCAATCAAAGGGTGCACTTTGATTTTTCCTCTTACTTTTTGTAAAGTTTGTAAGTTGGAACGGCTCTCAGATTGACTTCTCATTAATCCAGCAAACCAAGTTTGAACGCCAAGCTCCGACAAAGCCTTATCCATTGGATCAACTTTATTCATTTTATTGTACTTATTTAACCCATCCATTCCTTTTTCCCATAATTGACCGTATCTCGCTTCTTGCCAGGCATGACTTATCTCTGCTCTATAGACTTTTACATTGAGTTTTAGTCGAGTCGATAATTGATCAATAAAGCGATAGGTCTCGGGAAATAGATAACTAGTATCCATTACAATGACTGGAATATCAGGATAAACTTGTGTTAACAAATGCAAACTAACCGCCGATTGAACTCCAAAACTAGAGGATAATGCATGCCCACTTGGTAAATGTTGAAAAGTCCATTCGACTCTTTGGATCGCACTTTTATTCTCAAGAAAATTATTACTTTGTTTTATATCAAAATCAACAAACGGCTTAGCCTTATGGTTTATTCTAGCGTTCACTACTTTATTTTCGTCTGTAAAATTAATTTTTAAATTTAAATTGGACATTAACTAACCTCCCGAATGAAAACCAGTGCTGTTATAATCATCGCCGTCATAAACAGCATTAACATATTCTTTGCGAACACAAAAATCACCAAACTTCTCACTCTTATTGCGATGTTTAGCATAATCTTCAAGGATCGGTTTTAATGTTAATAGAATAACTTTTTCATCAATATTTTCTTTATACAATTTATTCAGTCGTTCACCATAATGCCCCGCACCTAAATAAAGATTATATTTTCCCGGTGCCTTACCAACCAAACCAATTTCGGCAATAAATGGACGAGCACATCCGTTAGGACATCCAGTCATTCGTAAGTTAATTGGTAGATCAGAAATTTGGTACGCATCTAACAGGTGTTCTAACTTTGTAGTAAAATCAGGTAAATAGCGTTCCGCTTCCGCCATTGCTAGCGAGCAAGTTGGAAATGCTACACAGGCAAGAGAATTTAACCTTGTAGCTGTTTCTTTTTTACCAATGGATATATTATGACTATTTAGAATCTCAGAAATTTTGTCTTTTGTTTTGTCTGACACATTGCTGATTATTAAATTTTGATTGGGCGAAATCCTAAACTCCCCTTTATGGATTTTTGCAATATCTAATAAACCAGAAAACAACTTGCTGGATTCCGAATCAATAATTCGCCCACTATGAATATACAAAGTAACATGCCATTGATTATTTTCATCTTTAAACCAACCATATCGATCATGATTGTTTTTAAAAACAATCGGCTTTTCTTTTGTCAGTTTAAACCCTTGGTAGGCAAACAATTTTTGTTTGAAGTTTTCGATACCTAGACGGTCGATAGTATATTTTAAACGCGCCAACTTCCTCACTTCTCGATTACCGAAATCTCTTTGCACTTTAACCACATTTTCCGCAACCGAAAGCACCTGATCCAACGAACAAAAACCAATACTGGTGGCTACTCTAGGATAGGTTAATTGATCGCCGTGAGAACTCCCCATACCGCCACCCACTAAAACATTAAAACCAATTAGTTTTTCATTTTTGATAATCGCGATTAAACCTAAATCATTAGCATAAACATCTACATCATTATAGGGCGGTATCGCTATCGCCGTTTTAAATTTTCTTGGAAGATAGGTCTCTCCATAAATTGGCTCAAAGGTCGATTCAACTTTTTCTCCATCTAACCATATTTCATGATAAGCCTTAGTTTTAGGCAAAAGATGTTCACTGATTTTTTTTGCCCATTCAAAAACTTCGGTGTGAAGCTTTGATGTTTCAGGTAACGGATTACACATGACATTTCGATTAACATCGCCGCACGCAGCGATTGTATCTAATAGGGATTCATTAATACCTGCTATCGTCTTTTTTAAATTTCGCTTAAAAACCCCATGCCATTGAAATGCTTGACGGGTAGTTAAGCGTAAACTGCCACTAGAATATTTTTCTGCCAGCTCGGCCATCTGAAGGTATTGTTGAGAAGTCGCAACACCGCCAGGAACTCTTGCTCTGATCATAAAAGAATGCAAAGGTTCAAGTTTTTGCTGACGACGTTCAGCCCTAAGATCGCGGTCATCTTGTTGGTAAATACCGTGAAATTTAACCAGCATTAAATCATCATCAGCTACCCCGCCTGTAATTTCATTTTTAAGACTTGGTGTGATGGTTCCTCGCAAATAATTACTATCTACCTTTATTTTTTCAACATCAGAATGCTTGCTAGGGTCAAATTTTGTTTGCACAATGTTCACGTTCTCTGACTCGTTTAAATTCATACTTTCTTTATCTATTATCTGATTCATCACTAGTACACATCTCTTTGATATCGGTTATCTTTTCTTAATTGTTTTAAATAGGCGTCAGCATCGTCTTTACTTTTGTTACCCTGTTGAGAAATTATTTCCAATAAGATTTGTTGTACGTCTTTTGCCATGTACGTCATGTCTCCACAAACATACAAACAAGCATCTTTTTGATCTAACCATTGCCAAATTTGTGCAGCATTTTCTTTGAGTTTGTCTTGTACGTAGATTTTCTTCTCTTGATCTCTAGAAAATGCAACATCTAACTTAAAAAGATGCTTATCCTTTAACCATTTTTGCCATTCAGTTTGATATAAAAAGTCCGTATTAAAATGGGCGTTACCAAAAAACAACCAATTTTCACCTGTAGAATTATTTTCTTCACGTTCCTGTACGAATGCTCTAAAGGGTGCGACGCCAGTTCCAGGACCTATCATAATGATCGGCTTATCATGCTCTGGTAATCTAAACCGATTATTGGATTCAAGATATATCAAAACATTCTCATCCTCCTCTAACGATTCAATTAAAAACTGACTCGCCATTCCTTTTCTAATCCCTCGTTCATTTTCTGATTGACTCAAACCTACAGTAATATGAAGTTCATCTGGATTAGCACTTTGGCTAGATGAAATCGAGTAAACTCTGGCTTTTACTGCGGGTAACAGATCAACTAATTGCTGTGAACAGATGTTGATTTTTTTGTTCGCAAGCAATAACACATCAATAAACTGATTATTTTTTATAAATTCAGGAGACGTTACTTGCTGTTTAAATTGTTCTATTTCAATTGACTCTTTTTCACTTGGCTTTATGTCACCAAACTCATTGCTTTCCAGTAGAGCAATTATTGAGTCAATGGTCTTTTTGTTAAGTAAAGTTAATTCCAATTTTTCTGAAAGCGTTTTGCTGAGTGATTGCGAAACAGAATTGAATTGTATATTTTCTTCACCAGACAAATTAAGCTGCGACAAAATATTATCAATCAAAGCATTATCATTTTTCGCCCAGATGGCAATACCATCACCGGGCAAATAGCCAAATGTTTCACCTTCTAGTGATAGTTCGATATGATGAACTGTTTTTGATGACCCTTTACCTGTAATTTTTTGGTTGGTAATCACTTTCGCGGTTAGCGGATTTGATTTGTTAAAAAGGTTATATGATAACGATCTTGATTCTAAGGATACGTCAGAGACACCTGTTTGATTTAAGTTGGTGCGTAAGTTGTGAATAGAGTTATTTTTCTGGTCTTCTTGGATCAGTTTAACCAACTTATTAATCCATAAGTCACTCGATTCTTCATAATCTAAGTCACAATCCAAACGAGCTAGAATTGGTTTAGAGCCAAGCGTAGTTAATCGTTCGTCAAAATCTCGCCCAGTTTGACAGAAATGTTCATAACTACTATCCCCCAAGGCCAAAACCGCATGTTGTTTTCCGGTTAACTTAGGCGCTCTTTTACTATGCAACTGTTCGTAAAAATCTATCGCTTCGTCCGGCGGCTCACCTTCTCCATGAGTAGACACAACTAATAATACTAGGTCATATTTTATTAGATCTTTAGTTTTAGTATTGTCCAAGGAATCGATTTTTAGACTTAAAGGCTCATTATTTAACTGATCATGTAATTTTTTTGCTATGGACTCACTATTGCCAGTCTGAGATGCATATAAAACTAATGTTTTTACGCGACTGCTCACACCTTCGCTAGGATTTGCACCTTCTAAATTCTCCCGTTCTAATGACGCATTGGACTTAGCCAAACCTGCACAATAACCGCTCAACCATTGAAGCTGGTTATTATCAAGTTGCTGAAAAGTATTTAACAATTCCTCATTGATTGGTTTTAAAGCAAAAGGAATATTGAGTGGTTTGTTCATCGTTAGCTCTTGTCACATTATTTGACTCTGTAGATCTAATACTACAAAGCTGAGAGAAATCAGCCACTAACGAGATGCTATTTTGAAATAACCAGTTGGAATAGGTAGATTTAAAATCAAGCGAAAAAAAAATCGGCTAAAGCTAAATAAGCGATAGTAGTATTAAATAGTTTCGAATAATTTTTTATAGGGTAAAGGGGTTACTCTTTTTTTCCATTTTTTATGGCATTTTCAATTGCTCCAAGGGTTTTCTTAGATATATGCTTATCCTTATATTCCCGTAAAATCACACTTTCAACACGGCTCAATATTGAATCTATCGAAACATTTTTTTCTTTAGAGTCTTCGACTTGATGTTGTTCAAAAAGATTGATTCGCCTTTCAGTTTGACGACCAAACACCATCAACTTTTCAAAGTAACTATTTTTACCTCTATTTTTCTGAATTGAATCGAGTACTGTACAAATTAAAGAAACGGGACTTAAAATTATATCTCTAAGCGCATCTACTGCCAATTTCACTTGGAAAACTAATAGACGTTTAAATGGTTGTTTTTCATCTATACTATCATCAAATTTCATTTTATTTTATTTCTTCGATTTTTTGAGGAGGTCTTAAAAAGTTTTTGCTCTACTGTATTATATCCCTCATTTTTAAATTCTCATACATCCTCTAAACGCGCTTAATATCTGCACCCAAAATCTGTAACTTCTCTTCAATACACTCATAACCTCGGTCAATATGGTAAATTCGGTCAACAACCGTTGCGCCATCCGCCACTAAAGCGGCAATCACTAAACTTGCAGAGGCTCGTAAATCTGTTGCCATAACTTGCGCGCTTGTAAGTTGTTTAACACCTTTAACAATGGCGTTATTACCTTCAATTTGAATGTCCGCTCCCATTCTATGCATTTCACTGACATGCATAAAACGATTTTCAAAAATCGTTTCCGTCACAATTCCCGTTCCTTCTGCGATGATATTTAGGGCGGTAAACTGCGCTTGCATATCCGTTGGAAAACCTGGATATGGAGCAGTTTTTACATTGACGGCTTTTGGTCGTTTACCATGCATATCAAGCTCAATCCAATCTTTACCGGTTTTTATTTCAGCACCAGATTCTTCTAGCTTTAATAAAACAGAGTCTAATAATGACGGGTCGGTATCACGTATTCTAATTCGTCCACCGGTGACGGCAGCAGCAATTAAATACGTTCCAGTTTCTATTCTATCTGGCATAACATTATGGTGAGCGCCTACTAACTTATCAACGCCTTCAATTGTAATTATATTCGTTCCAGCACCCGTAATTTTAGCGCCCATGGCTATGAGGAAATTGGCTACGTCAACGACTTCTGGTTCTCTCGCTGCGTTTTCTATCACGGTTGTGCCTTTTGCTAAGGTTGCAGCCATTAATATATTCTCAGTCGCTCCAACACTGACGATGTCCATGCAAATACGAGCACCTTTTAAGCCCTGTGGGGCTCTTGCTCTAACATAACCATCAGTAACATCTATTTCCGCTCCCATTGCCTCCATGCCTTTTATATGCAGATCAACAGGGCGAGAGCCAATAGCGCAACCACCCGGCAGAGATACGTCAGCTTCACCAAATCGTGCTAACAATGGACCAAGAACCAATATGGACGCACGCATCGTTTTAACTAAATCATAAGGTGCTTCAAAGGTAGATATAGTCGCCGTATCAATTTGAACGGTCATGTTTTCACCTAACATAACTGAATTACCCATGACTCCAAGAAGCTCAAGTGTGGTAGTCACATCATTTAAATGAGGTACATTTCCAATCGTCGTTGGACCTTCAGCTAGCAACGTAGCCATTAAAATGGGTAAAGCCGCATTTTTTGCACCGGAAGTTCTTATGCAACCATCTAAACGAGCGCCACCGGTAATTTGTAATTTATCCATTTCTTTCTCTTTCTTATCGATATGTACGTATTTTTTCATTTTATCACTGTATAGTGACTATTTAAGGTTAATTTACGTCTTAATCACGTATTTAATTAACTATAGATTATAAATCTGCCTAAATTAAGGCTAAAAAATGTGTAATTAGGCTTGTTTTACTCGTTAACTATTACAAACCTAAATCATTTTTAATTCATAATTAAAGTAAAAAAAAAAATTCTGATCTTATTGATTTAACAGAGCATGCTCAGACGGTGTTTTAGTTTTGATTGAAATCGCATGTAATTCACCACTCGCTATTTCAGTTTGAACCGCAGCGTAAACCATTTGCTGTCTTGCTACGGCCCTTTTACCTTCAAAATCATTAGAAACCACATAGCTTTCAAAATGATTTCCATCACCTGTAATTTCAACAGTTTCACAGTTAATATGGGCTTCAATTTTGGTTTTTATTTCAGATTCAGTCATGGAGATGGCTCGATGTTCTTACGCGGTTAACGCAACAGTAAAAAAGTTCCTCATTATACCTGAAAAAATTACTAGCTGAAATAATGCCGCATGCAATTTTTAAACAATACTGTATAATCGCCTGCTTTTTGGTGCTTAATCAATTCTAAATATTTCTGAAAAAAATATGAATGGTACGAGTTTTATCGCGCGTCATTCACTCTTTGAAACATTTGGAACCTTGATTATTTGTCGCTTGGCGTCCACTATATTAGTAAATATTTATATACTAGCTGTTTACCCGACTAAACAATAGAAATTGTTTAGTCACTTAAATTCAAGATATAAATATATCAGCCATCGCCTAGAATAATAGATTGTTAACTCGGAGTTCTATTTTATATGCTGCTTTATTTTGCCATGGTTATTTGTGGAATCTCACTACTTGTTTGGAGCGCAGATCGCTTTACAGAAGGCGCAGCAGCAATCGCTAGAAACTTTGGAATATCACCTTTAGTCGTAGGACTGACCATTGTAGCAATGGGCTCTTCCGCACCGGAAGTGGTTGTATCTATTAATGCCGCTTTAAATGATACCCCGGGGCTAGCGCTAGGAAATGGAATAGGCTCTAACATAGCCAATATAGCAATGGTACTTGGAATTACAGCCTTAGTCGTACCACTTAAAATCCAGTCGGCTACTTTAAAAAGAGAAATTCCCATACTCTTTTTCTTTATGTTGTTAGTTTTTTACCTTATGTCTGATCTAGTTCTTTCTTTTACTGATGGTGTCATTTTAGTCATTAGTTTAGTCGCCTATATGGGTTGGTTAATATACATTGCCACTAAATCTCGTATACAAAACAACGGTTCAAATGAAGAATGCGATTTAATGCTAACCGAGATCATTGATGAATTACCGGATGAAATGTCTAACCTTAAAGCGATTATTTGGGTGATTGTTGGGTTAATTATTTTACAAATAAGCTCTAGAATGCTGGTATTTGGTGCAACTAACATAGCCTATATGTATAACGTGAGTGACTTTATTATCGGTATTACAATCGTTGCGGTTGGTACTAGTTTACCGGAGCTTGCGGCGTCCGTTTCTGGTGTTTTAAAAGGTGAGCATGAACTAGCCATCGGCAATGTCATCGGCTCTAATATCTTTAACTTACTCCTTGTCATAGGTCTTCCTGGAATGATTACTCAAGTCGATATTCCACCTGGCATCTTAGAATTCGATTACGCTCTAATGTTTGGTTTGACCGTTGCTATGTCAATCATGGCTTGGGGAAGTAAAGGAAAACCTGGCGAGATCACTCGATTAGAAGGTAGTATTCTACTTAGTTGCTTTATCGGTTATCAGGCTTATCAGTTATTTTTTAATAGTTAATTCTTCAAGATTAAACCTTGAATTCAAGAACGATAAAAGCTGATAGGCTTAAACCGATAAATAACTTATAATTCACTTATCCATTTCCATTCAACCACCAGATCATTCAAAAATAAAATAGCCTATGAGCAACAACTATATCAATCTTGGAAAAGCCGTCGTTGAAATTGAGAAACAAGCTATTGAGGCTCTTTCCGCAAAAATAAATGCAGATTTTGCTCTTGCTTGCGAATTATTACTTGCTTGTGAAGGGCGTATTGTTGTCATAGGGATGGGAAAATCTGGGCATATTGGTAAAAAAATCGCCGCGACACTCGCTAGCACAGGTAGCCCCGCATTTTTTGTTCATCCTGGTGAGGCTAGTCATGGCGATTTAGGTATGATCACAGGAAAAGATGTGGTGATAGCGATCTCTAATTCAGGTGAAACTAACGAGATTATCAGCTTATTGCCTGTTATTAAACGACTTAATGTACCTTTGATTAGCATTACAGGTAAAACCGATTCTACATTAGCTAATTTTGCAGATGTTAATTTGGATGCTAGTGTCGAACAAGAAGCCTGTCCGATGAATTTAGCGCCAACCGCTTCAACAACAGTAACACTAGTCATGGGAGATGCACTTGCAGTCTCTCTTCTTGATGCTAGAGGTTTTACAGAAAATGACTTTGCTTTATCTCATCCAGGTGGAAGTCTAGGAAGGAAACTTCTGTTGAAGGTAGAAGATGTCATGCACAAGGGGAATGACATTCCAATTGTTAAAAATTCCACTAGTGTAAGCGACGCTCTGCTGGAAATGACCAATAAAAGACTGGGTATGACATGTGTCACCAATGAATCAGGAAAACTAGTCGGTATCTATACAGATGGCGATTTACGCAGAACACTTGCAAATAATTTGAACTTAAATCAAACACTCATTGCCAAAGTCATGACAAAAGGGGGAAAAACTATTTTTTCCGGCCGATTAGCGGCAGAAGCAATAAAGATAATGGAAGACAATGCGGTCAATGCATTAGTCGTGGTTGACGAAAACCATTCACCAATTGGCGCGCTTAATATGTATGATTTATTAAAAGCAGGAGTAGTTTGATAAAATAATGACTGAATTAATTGAAAACTCAAAAAATGATCCAGTGCAAAATTACAGCCCGACTTTACTTGATAAAGCGAAGTTTATAAAACTTGTGATCTGCGATGTAGATGGTGTACTTAGTAATGGAAAAGTATATTTTGGTAATGATCATGAAGAATTAAAATCATTCAATATCAAAGATGGTCTTGGCATTAAGCAATTATTAAATAATGGAATCCAAGTTGCCGTCATTACTGGGAGAGAATCCAATATTGTTGCAAGAAGATCGAAAGAACTTGGGATCACCCATGTGTACCAAGGAAAAAAAGACAAAATTGCTAGTTATGATACAATTTTAAGTGACTTAGATTTAACACCAAAACAAGTCGCACATGTCGGCGATGATTTGCCTGATCTTCCTTTAATGAAACGGTCAGGTTTAGGTATTTGTGTATCAGATGCACACTTTTTTGTAAAACGAAATGCTGATTGGTCTACGTTATCTATTGGCGGCAATGGAGCGGTAAGAGAAATAAGTGATATGCTTTTATATTCTCAAAAAAAGCTTCAAAACATTTTCAACAATTACCTTTCTTAATAATTAGCCAAATTTAATGAATAGAATCAAACTAAACCGCTGGTTAATTGCTTTAATCACCATTGCAATGTTAGCTCTAGTATTTGATCCGGTTGAAGAAAAAGTACGCATTGAAATTGATAGTGAGCATCCAGAAGCAGACTATACCATGGTAGATGTCACCATCACTCAATATGCAATCGACGGAGTGCAAAAACATAAACTGACTACAAAAAAAATGATCCACTACAATAAACAGATCAATCAAAATGAAGGTGAAGAAAACTCACCAAAAAGTAACTTACTCTATAATCAAGAAAAGACTCAGCTTGACTCGGAAGTATCTATTTTAGTCGAGCCTATAATTACCTATAAAAACCTGCAGAATTATTGGAAATTATCGGCTAAACAAGGGCGTATGATCAATCAACAATCGAAATTATTTTTATCCGAACAAGTAGAATTGATTGAACAAGTTAAATTAATTGATACTGAAAATATTCTGAAAATAAAAAATGATATAGTTAACAGTACCAAAGTCACTACCCACGATTTGGAAATAGATTTGATAACAAAAATAGCATATACCGGGCAAAACGTTATATTAAAGGCTCAAAATATAACAGCATCAAGCAGTGGTATGAAGATTGATATAGAAAACTCAAAAGTACACTTGCTTTCTAATGTCCGCACTCAATTAATACAGATTAAGAAATGAATAAAAACTCAATGAATTTATATCAATCAATAATCGACATTCGAGACTGTAAGACCCTATTAGGCTCGCTGATACTAATTACTTTTAGCCTTTCATCAATAAGTGATGAATCTAACCCACCGTCATCAAACGAGCCTTTATTAATTCAGATAAATCAAAATAATACTGCAACCACACTAGAATCAACACAATATACTCAACCTATAGTTCCTATTAATTTAAATTCCGATACGACAACAATGGATGGTATTTCACGGGAAATAAAAAACTGTGGAAATGCCCGAATTAGCCAAGGCGATATTAATCTATTGGCTGATTGCATTGTCGCAAAAAAAGGAGCTAAAGGTGAGTATGAATACTTTGAAGCCATAGGTACACCAGCGAGCATAGATATATTTGACCGTGTAAAAAAAGAACACTTGTTTTTAAGTGCTAGCAAAATATTTTATGAAGTAATTAAAGGTAGCTTTGTTGCGACAGGATCTGCAGACTTAGTATTATCCAGTGGTCAAAAGAATGAGAACTCTCCGGACAGGCTTAACATTCAATCTAATCAAATAATCATTGAAAATAATTTAGAAAAACAACGCATGATTAAAGCAAAGGGCACCCCTGTACATTTAGTTATTCGTAGTGAAGGAAATATTGAACTCAACGCAAAATCACTCTATTTGAGTTATTCAACAAAAACCAATGAGTTAAGTTTATTAGATAAAGTAGAAGCCGAACTCGCATTAGGAAAAATAACCGCTGGTGAATTTAGATACAATCACCGAACAAAACAATCCAGCTTTAAAAAGGCTAAAGGCGAACAAATAGTAATCGTTCAAAATCCGAAAGCAGATATAAAGCCAGAACCAGAAAGTAAACCTACAGAAAAACAATAACCCATCGACAAAAAAGACTTTGATATGCAAATTTTGAAAGCTGAACATCTCGCTAAAATTTACTCTGGAAAAACTGTCGTCAAGGACGTTTCGTTTAGTGTTGGTACTGGGGAAATCGTTGGACTACTCGGTCCTAATGGCGCAGGTAAAACCACTTCATTTTATATGCTTGTTGGCTTAGTAAAAGCTAACGGCGGTAGCGTCATGATTGATAACTTAGATATCACTCAATACCCTATGCACGAACGCGCAAAATTAGGTTTAGGCTATCTTCCGCAAGAAGCATCTATATTTAGAAAAATGACAGTAGAAGATAATTTACTGGCGATTTTAGAACTAAACAAATCACTTAATAAACAACAAAGAATTGAAAAAATGCAAAAACTTCTTGAGGAGTTTCAAATTACGCATATTCAAAATAATTTAGGAATGAGTCTAAGTGGCGGAGAAAGAAGGCGAGTAGAAATAGCGAGAGCATTAGCAAACGAACCTAAATTTATTCTTTTAGACGAACCTTTCGCTGGTGTCGATCCGATATCGGTCGGTGAAATAAAAGAAATCATACGACACCTTAAAAAAAGAGGCTTAGGTGTACTAATTACCGATCACAACGTTAGAGAAACGTTAGATGTATGCGAACGAGCTTACATTGTTGAATCTGGTAATATTTTAGCGCAAGGCACACCAACAGAAGTTCTTAATAATCAGCAAGTGAAAAAAGTATATCTGGGAGAAAATTTTAGAATATAAGAATGCCAAGAATTAAATTATGAATAGTTTGAAAAACACAAATAGTTAAGTAAAAATAATAACACTATTTTAACGGCAAAACCCAACAAATCTAATCAATTTTGCGCCTCAACTTGTCAGCTGTCAATGCAATATTCCTTTAAATCGAATTCAATCTTATCTAGCTGATTTTAATACTAAAAACTCGTTAAATTGGTACTTATTTTGAAAAAATTAAAGGATTAAACTTGAATAGTCCTCTTTTTATGACCATACTGAATACTAAGGAAACAACAAATTAATATAGCTCTCGATTGACCGATTAATGGACTTATAAATCACTTGAAACAATCTTTACAAATAAAAATGGGACAGTCATTAACTATGACGCCTCAATTGCAACAAGCGATAAAGTTGTTGCAATTATCCTCGTTAGACCTAGAAGCCGAGATTCTTGATATTATTGAGTCAAACCCTTTATTGGAAATGCAAGAGAGCACAGCCTCAACCGATTCAAAAGAAGAGCCTAGTACAACTCAAACAGAAGCAAAAATAAATCAAGAAATTAATGAGACGGACTCTAGTGAAGCAATAAAAAGTGACACAATTGATGATGAAATGATTGGTGATACCGAATGGGAAGATTGGGGATATACCAATCAAACTAGCTCGACCCAGACAAGTTCTCAAACCAGCTCCCAAAAAAATGATGACGGTAACCAAATGGATTACCAGGGCGAAACTTCAGAGAGTTTGAGGGAGCAGTTACTTTGGCAAATCAACATGACATCTATGTCAGAGTTAGACAGAGCCATTGCAATGATTCTTATAGATTCTATTGATGAATCGGGTTTTATGAAGGCCGATCTGCAAGATGTTTGTGACATGCTTAATCAAGATAACAATGTTCATCATATTGAAACGGCTATTTCTAAAAATATTGATGATTCGACAATTGAACATCAGCAAGAACAAACTGTCATTATTGAAGAAGTTGAGTCAGTACTACACCATATTCAAAGCTTTGAACCGGCAGGGATTGGCGCGAGAGATTTACAAGAATGTTTACTCATTCAATTGAAAAAATTACCCGAAGAAACTGAACATATCCACTTAGCGAACAAGGTCTTACAGCATCATTTTCAGTTTCTTGCCAATCGCAACTATCGTCAGTTAATTAAAGAGTCAAAACTGAGCGAAGAACAATTAAAAAATGCACTGGTATTAATCCAAAGCCTCGACCCAAGACCGGGTAACCAAATCAATCAAAATAGTGCTCAATATATTAAGCCTGATGTGTATGTTCGTAAAGATACAAAAGGTAAGTGGCATGCTACACTCAATCCTGATGCCACACCAAAACTAGACATAAACAAGACTTATGCTTCTTTAATAAAAAGGGCCGACAATAGCAAAGATAATCAATTTTTAAAGAATAATTTACAAGAAGCAAAATGGTTCATTAAAAGCCTTCAAAGCAGGAATGACACATTATTAAAGGTCACTTCTTCCATCATTGAAAAGCAAGTCGGCTTTCTTGAATATGGTGAAGAAGCGATGAAACCCTTGGTATTGCATGATATTGCAGACGAGGTAGAAATGCATGAATCAACGATTTCCAGAGTAACCACTCAAAAATTTATGCATACGCCTAAGGGTATTTTTGAATTGAAATACTTTTTTTCAAGTCACGTTTCAACTGATTCTGGCGGTGAATGTTCATCAACTGCCATTAGAGCCGTTATTAAGAAGCTAATATCAGCCGAAAACCAAACCAAACCTTTGAGTGACAGTAAAATTGCAATATTACTTAAAGATCAAGGAATTAAAGTAGCAAGACGCACGGTTGCAAAATACCGTGAAAGTATGGCAATCCCGCCATCAAATGAACGCAAATCTCTTTTTTGATTGATCAATAGGTTTAAATTAGCAAAGAGGTTTACTTATCCATCCACTAACGAAGGAAGATAACTATGCAAATCAGCGTAACAGGTCACCACTTAGATTTAACCGATGCATTAACCGATTATGTTAATGATAAGTTCAAGCGCTTAGAGAGACACTTTGACCACATTAATAATGTACATGTTGTTTTAGTAGTTGATAAGGCAAGGCAAAAGGCTGAAGCAAAACTCAATGTTAATGGTGGTGAAATATTTGCCACAAGTGAAGACGAAGTTATGTATGCGGCAATCGACTCGTTAGTTGATAAGCTTGACAGACAAGTTATCAAACATAAAGAGAAGTTGATTCGTCATTAATTAGTCATGAATCAATCCTTTTAATACAATGTAACAAGTATTGAGCAAAAATAGACGGTTATGTACTACGGCAAGAATTCATAAATTAAAAAAACCGTTCTATTTATCTAAGTTAATGATGTAAATAAGGGTGCGTTTAATAATGGCTATGCTAAAATAATACCAAGCGCACCTAAAACATTTCATTAAGCTATCCACATGAATATTTGTCAGTTACTTTCACCAACATCAACTCAATGTTGTGATAAAATGACCAGCAAGAAAAAAGTTCTCGAGAAGATTAGCGAGATGATGGCTGAATCGACTGATTGCAAAGAAAAATTAATTTATGAAAGCCTTTTAAGCAGAGAAAAACTTGGCACAACCGCACTGGGAGAAGGCGTTGCAATCCCCCACGCACGAATTAAAACTTGTCAATGTGCAACCGCTGTTTTTCTACTTTTAGATAAACCAATTGACTATGATGCCCCCGATGGAAAACCTGTAGATATAATATTTTCTATTTTAGTACCAGAAAACGCAGGTAATGCTCATTTACAACACCTTGCAAAAATCGCAAAATTACTTTCTGACCATCAGACAATCTCTCAAATTAGACATGCTCATAGTGATGAAGCCTTGTATGAAATTCTAGAGAAAGCTGCTGATAAATTGGCTGACTAAGATAATAAAAGGAAATAAGTTTATGAAAAGGATATTTGTTAGTGGAAGGTCTGGATCAGGCAAAACGGTTGCTTTAAGAGCATTAGAAGATCACGGGTTTTACTGTGTTGATAACATTCCTATTAAACTGATCCCTGAACTACTTAATCAAACAGAAAATAAATATCCAGAGTTAGCCGTAGGTATTGATGCCAGAAATGTTCCAGCAACAGTCGGTGAATTTGATGAAATAATGCAGCTTCTCAGGAGCCGGGAAAAAGAGTTTCAGGTTATATTCATTGATGCGAGTAAAGAAACACTTCTTAAACGTTTTAGCGAAACTAGACGCCGCCACCCATTAACCGCTAGCGGATTTTCACTCTCTGAAGCGATAGCTGAAGAGAAAAAACGATTAGAGCCTGTGGCGAGATATGCTCAATTAGTAATAGATACAACCACTAAAACACCACATGAATTATGTGAAACAATTATAAATCGAGTCATTGGGGAAAAAGAAGCACGTTTAAGCATACAATTTAAATCCTTCGGCTTCAAAAATGGCGCTCCAACCGATGCCGATTTTGTATTCGATGCTCGTTGTTTACCAAACCCTTACTGGGAAGAAAAGTTGAGAGGTTTCAACGGCAGAGATAATGAGATAATTCAGTTTTTAGAAGAGTACCCGCAAGTGCAAGAATACTTTTGGCAACTTAAAACATTCTTGCATACTTGGATCCCAAGGTTCGAAGAAGGCAATCGTAATTATTTAACCATAGCAATAGGATGTACAGGTGGACAACATCGTTCTGTTTATATGGTTGAGAAACTCGCTAAACATTTTAAAAAATTATTCTCAGATACACAAATTAGACACCGAGAATTAAAAGTTAATCGTAGACTCGATAAAAAAGATGCATAGCTCTAAAAAGAAAAGTATCACTTGTGAAATAGTCAACACAAAAGGCTTACATGCTCGAGCTGCAGCACGAATTGTAACTACTGCAAATCAGTTTGAATCTATAGTCACTGTAAGTCATAAAGAAAATATCGCCCCAGCTAATAGCCTTATTAAATTATTAACTCTAAATGCGCCAAAAGGTTCGGTACTTATATTTGACAGTGAAGGATTAGATTGTGAACAAGCCTCTGAAGCATTGAAGCTGTTAGTGACTTCTGGTTTTGATGAATAAAATGAGTATTTTGAATATTTATCAATCTCAAGTTTAAGATTTAAATACTGCTCTTTCCCAAATCCAATAAAAACCAATTTACTATATTTGGGCGATGATTTTGATTCGGAAATTTGCGACTTTAACTGTTGTTCTATCATCATATTTTGAGCTGATCTTATTTTTTGGTTTAGTACTTTATCAGAATCTGACAGGTTGGTAGATTTTTATTGTTTGAGCGACTCGAGATTTTATCAGCATCATTCAAATTTCTATTTGAATGATTATTTAATTGCTTTTTTTCTTTTAATAGTTGCTCATGCCTCTGATTTTAAACTCTAGCATCATTGGCGTCTGATATACCAATACTGGGTACGATTAATGCCTCAACACCCACTCCAAGCAACTTGCTTTTTAATTTATCTGCATGTATTTTAGAAAGCGATTTTTTCAATACTATCCTTTGCCCAGAAAAACATCGCTCAACTTTTTCAGCGGAAAGTTTGAACTTCAACACAAATATATTTTATCACATCTTCTAAAGAAAAATTTTCGTTTATGGCTCCGGCATAAACAACATCATATTTTCGCTCTTCTGACACGCTCAAGCTTCCCTTATTCCCGTTTCTACAAACCTTGCGATCGTAAATACTCTTCATATCGACCTTCATAATGCGTGATACCATTCGGCTGCATATCCAAAATATGGGTTGCTAAAGAGGAAACAAACTCACGGTCATGGGATACAAAAATCAAGGTTCCTTCATAATGTGCCAAAGCCAAATTTAACGCCTCAATCGACTCCATATCCATATGGTTAGTCGGCTCATCCATCACCAAAACATTTGGCTTAAGTTGCATTAACTTACCAAACATCATTCGCCCTTTTTCGCCACCTGATAATTTATGAACTGACTTTTTAATATCATCTTGTGAAAATAGCATTCTCCCTAATACACTTCGAATAGCTTGTTCATCTTCGCCTTCTCGACGCCATTGATTCATCCATTCGTAAACTGTCATATCCTCTGAAAAATCTTGGTTATGGTCTTGACCGTAATAACCAATTTTCACATTCTCAGACCATTTCACTTCGCCCGATTTCAGCGCTAACTCTTCTATCAAAGTTTTGAGAAACGTTGTTTTACCAATTCCATTGGGTCCAATAATAGCAACCTTTTCCGCCACTTCTAGCATTAAATTAAAGTCTTTAAATAGCAATTCATCATAACCATTGGATACATTTTCCAACTCTAACGCCAACCTGAATAATTTTTTCTCTTGTATGAATCGAATAAAAGGACTGACTCTGCTTGAAGCTTTAACTTCCGCTAATTCAATTTTCTCTAGACGTTTTGCTCGAGAAGTCGCTTGTTTTGCTTTTGACGCATTTGCAGAAAAACGGCTAACAAAAGATTGCAATTCAGCCATTTCAGTCTTTTTCTTGGCATTGTCAGAAAGTAAACGCTCACGTGCTTGAGTTGCAGCAGTCATATATTCATCATAATTACCCGGAAACATTCTAATTTCGCCATAATCTAAATCAGCCATGTCAGTGCAAACGCTATTTAAAAAATGACGGTCATGAGAAATGATAATCATCGTGCATTGTTTTTGTGTGAGGATTTCTTCAAGCCATCGTATCGAGTTAATATCCAAGTTATTGGTTGGTTCGTCTAGCAACATGATATCAGGATCTGCAAATAAAACTTGAGCTAAAAGTACGCGTAATTTCCATCCAGGAGCAACTTCGCTCATAAAACCAAAATGTTGTTCAGTTGGTATGTCTAATCCTAATAGCAATTCTCCAGCACGGGACTCTGCCGTATAGCCATCCATTTCGGCAAATTGTGTTTCTAAATCAGCGACTAACATTCCTTCATCTTCACTCATTTCTGGCAAAGAATATATTCGATCTCGTTCTAACTTAATATCCCATAATTCTTTATGCCCCATCATCACCGTATCAATAACAGAATATTTTTCATAAGCAAATTGATCTTGCTCTAATACACCAATCCTCTCATTTGGATCTTTTACCACTTGCCCGGATGACTGTTCTAATTTACCTGAAAGTATTTTCATAAAAGTAGATTTACCACATCCGTTTGCCCCAATCAGGCCAAATCGACGTCCGTTGGTAAATTTAATTGATATGTTTTCGAATAGAGGTTTTACACCAAATTGCATTGTAATATTAGCGGTAGATAACAAAAGAATAGCCTTGTAATTTGAACTTAAAAACAGTTGAACTGCGCGAGACACTGTAAATATTTAGGAGCGTCATTTAAGGCGCGCATTCTAGCCTAATTTGAGTAAAAAGTAACCAACAGATTGAATTGAAGTAATGGAAAAATAATGTGCCTATTGCAAAGATTTTACTGATTGATCAGCCCATTCAACAGAGTCTAAATAATATTGTCGTAATTTTTGATTAATCATCGTAAAATTATCCAACTCATCAAACCTAAACTGCTCATAAGCTAACACAATATCTAAGATCTCACCATGTCGACCTTCATGATCTAACAAAGCAAATTTAATCGCAGAGCTTAAAATCACTGTATCGAGTAAATCAGTCATAGGAGTATCCATCAGCGCATCTAATACAGAAAACAAACCGACAATGAAGATTTTTGGTTGAATGTCTGGATGTAACTCTTCAGCTAACAACTCACACATTCTTGCTCTTGTTAATGCGACGACAATCAATTCATTTGGTTTATCTTTTCCCATGCGAGACATCAAAATCAACGATAACCATTTTTTGATATTATCCTGCCCCAGTAGAACCACTGCATCTTTGATTGAGTCCACTTCACAGCGCAATGAAAACGTGGCGCTATTGATATATCTTAGTAACTTATAAGAAAGAGCCACATCCTGGTATAGTATTGTTTGAAACTCATCATAATCTAAATCTGGACTTTGTATCTTGTTAAGCAAGTTCAAAACGACTGTTTTATTTGAAACAACCTGTTTTTCTTTTACTAGTTGTGGTTTACAAAAAAAGAATCCTTGAAAATAGTCAAAACCTAATTCTAAACAAAGCTCTTTCATTTCTTGTGTTTCAACTTTTTCCGCTAAAATTTTTATATGTTCAAATTGCCTAACCCGCGCATACTCTTCTCTTACTAGCTCTTCAGATAGTGCAATGACATTAAGCTTTACAATATCAGCAAGCTCAAGCAAAGGTTGATGGGAGTCCCTATACACAAAGTCATCCAGCGCAATCTTAAAACCTTGCTTTTTTAATCGTTTAAGCCCGTCAATCACTTCAGGTGTTGGTTCAACATCCTTTAATATTTCCAAAACACTTTGACTATTAAAAAGAGGTGTTAATGATTCATTGATAATAAATTCTTTGGGTAGATTAATAAATGCTAGCGTACTTCCTACAAGACTATCGATACCGATATGCATAAAAGCGTTAAGAATAGTTTCACACGTTGCTTGATTGGCATCATCTATTATTGCTTCATTCACCGCGCCATTACGATAGAGAAGCTCATAGCCAAAAACTTCAAAGCTCTTGTTATAAATAGGCTGTCGCGCAATATAGAGATTTTCCATGAGTATACAATTAGTTTAAAACGTTTAACGGAGTACTAACCTTTAGTACTTCATAGATACACTACCAAGCTTAGATCATTTATTCGTATTTTGCTGATTATTAATAAAATCTAAGGGTGAATGAAAAGAGAGAATTAAGCCATATACAATCACAGCTAAACAGCCATTTATTATTTTTTCAATTCTAAGGTATAATCCTTAAACCAAACATCCAAAGTAGCTAATGCTTTCAAATTGAGCGCAAAAAACTTGATTCACAAAAATATGAATAAATTTGACTTAAAATCCCTAGAACAGAACTTTAAACAAGAGAATATAAAAGATTCTTTTGAAGAGTTATATCATTGTTTAGGCTTTATAGTATCTGTTGCGTCCTGCCCTGAAATGATAGAACCTCATGAATGGGTAGATGAATTAATCATCACAGAAGATGGCAAGCCTCGTTTTATTAACGAAGAACAGGTTCATACCATCACTGCTAATTTAATTGCCTGGTGGAATGAATGTAACGAATGTTTTGAAGATGCTCAAACAATCCAACTACCAACAAGCTTAGGTTTAACACCGTCAGGTAAAGCCAACAAAAAACTACTCAATTTCGCACTAGGATATTTGGATGCCTTTGAATGGCTGTCTAAATGCTGGCAAGCAAAACTACCTAAGGAAGATGATGAAGCAAATAGAACCGTAGCAGTACTCAACTTTATAATGGCTCGTTTTATAAGTGAAAAATCAATGCAAGAAGAAGAGCCTGAGATGATAGAGCAATTACCTGATATTGAAGGTTGTGTAAAAGTTTTACCCAATTTGATTTCTGGCGTCGGTATTTTAGGAAAAGATTTGTATTTGGATAATATGCTAGAAGAAAAAGAGCCACCAGAAACAACATTTTATAATGAGCATCGCGCCGTTGGAAGAAATGACCCCTGCCCTTGTGGTAGTGGGAAGAAATTTAAGAAGTGCTGTTTGCATTAGTCCATCCATGGACATAAGCAATTAATTTTGAAGCATTCATCAGCTAAAAACCAATCTACTTGACGCACTTATTATTTACAATCACATTCTATTGTACGTTTTACATACACGCTCTTTTTTTGAAATTTCCACATGGACGCTATAAGTTATAGCTCAGCTCGCGCTAATTTAGTCTGTATAATGGAAAAGGTATGCTAAGATCATGCACCAGTAATAATAACGCGTAAAAGTGAAAACCCTGTAGTTAGTGCCTGAATCATACTCTGACTTAGAGGTTGACGACAAATGGTTGAAGGTCTTTCCATGAAAACTCAACAACCCAAAAGTCAAAACACAACGCGATTTAAGAATGCAAGCCATCATCAAAGACCCTGATTTATTGGTGGTCTATCGAGAAAGATTAGGAAGTTTGTCGTGGTTAATGAGACGTGTCTATCAGATGACTGTCACTAATGTTTTGTGCATCATTATAGTGCCTTGTGCAATAGAACGATGTGAACCAAGTTTCACTTGGTAAGTAGCTATTTTAGTATACTGAAGGGATATTTGAGATTTATTTTTATATTTTTATATTTTTATATTTTTATATTATCACCATTTTAGTGTCTCGTTTTCCGAGATAAATCTGCCATTTTATTGGGTCTTTACTTTTATTAATGGTGATCGCCTCGTTCACTTTTACTTGATGAGATAAACTACCATTATTCAAAATGTCGGTAATGTTCAGCTCAATTAAGTTCTTTTTCTGAAGAACCGTTTGCCCATTTTGCCCACCACAAGCGCTAATGGTTAAAAGAAGAAGCAAAAAAAAGAATTTCATAGTTTTTTTGCAAATAGCCTTTTATTTAACTTAAGTAGTTTAAAACATAACTCTAATAAATATTAACAGATAGACAAGCGCGATGACTGTCGCTATTCTAAAGATTAAAATTTAGGTACAAAAGAATATATATGGATTTAACAAAATTCAAAACAAAAGAAAATTTCATCCTTTTAACAACGTTATTAGTCACCATAAGTTTTGCAGCTTGGCTCGCTTTACTTAATAATTTTGTGATTGATAAAGCAAATTTTACAGGTGTAGAAATAGGTATTCTACAAAGTTTTAGAGAAATACCGGGGTTTTTAGCCTTCTCTGCTATTTTCATTTTAATGGCTATAAAAGAGCAAACGTTTATTATCATTGCGCTATGTATCATGGCTATTGGTGTCGCCATTACAGGGCTTTTTCCTTTTGAATATGGTTTATATGCAACCACCGTTTTGATGTCTATAGGCTACCACTACACAGAAACCATCAATACATCCCTTACCTTACAATGGATAGATAAAGCAAAAGCACCAGAGTTTTTAGGTCGGTTAATTTCTGTTAAATCAATGACATCTTTAATCGCTTATGCAATCGTTTGGATTTTGTTTAGTTTTACCGCAATAAATTATGCCTACACATATATGATTTTTGGTGGTATAGCACTACTTTTAGCAATTGCTTTATGGTTAATTTTTCCTGTTTTTGAACGAGAGCATGAACAACATAAAAAAATCATATTGAGAAAACGATATTGGTTATATTACTTACTTATTTTTTTCAGCGGTGCAAGACGGCAAATATTCATGGTATTCGCGGGCTTCATGATGGTAGAGAAGTTCGGTTATTTACCACAAGATATCGCACTTTTATTTATAGTTAATCACCTTCTTAACCTTTTTATCGCTCCTATTATTGGACGCTGGATTGGACGAGTAGGCGAAAGACGAGCTCTCACTATTGAGTACACAGGGTTAATATTTGTCTTTATTGGTTATGCTTTAGTCGAAAAATCTCAAATAGCCGCTGGTCTTTACGTTATCGATCATTTGTTTTTTGCCATGGCAATCGCGCTTAAAACCTTCTTTCAAAAAATCGCCGATCCAAAAGACTTCGCTTCATCCGCAGGTGTTGCCTTTACAATCAATCATATAGCCGCCGTAGTGATCCCCGTTATATTTGGCATGCTTTGGATTATCGACTATTCTTTAGTCTTTTATTCCGGCGCGGTTATAGCTATTGCATCGTTGATATTTAGCCAGAAAATAGACCAAGAACTTAACAAATTGACTTAAAGGATTAAAGATTTATTTACCACTGAGGCAAAGCTTGCCCCCTAAAAAGTTGTGGGTACAGAAAAAATGGAGGAAGACAAAAAAGCTAGCAACATATTTTCATGATACAAAATACAGCAAACACTTATTCTATTAATATTTTTCCTCTATGCCTCTGGTAAATATTCTTTAGTCTTTTAAATAAAATCCAAACTATTTATAACAACCAAACGACATAATAACCAAGCAAGCAACTGACAAAAAAACCAATAATAGAACCAAAAAGAGAAAAAAATGTTCCAACTAAACAAAGATGAAAATTTGATCTGCAAAGCGCTAGGAGGTTCAGAACGTAGTTGGGTTAGCCTTGTCAAACGCTATGAAGGCATAGTGTATAACTATTGCTTGCGTATGACTTTTAACTCATCCGACGCAATGGATCTAATGCAAGAAGTGTTTTTAGCTGTCTATAGAAATCTTCCCAGCTATCGAGGTGAAGGACAGTTTAAAGGATGGATGATGAGAATAGCAGCCAATAAAACTACAGACTTTTTACGCTCAAGAGGGAGAAACCCACTGCATAGAGCTGGAGAAGTGAGTGATGATAGTTTCGATAATGACACAATATTTCAGAGTAGCACCTATACACAAACTCGCGATCCAGCATCACATCATGCCCAAACAAATAAGAACCAAGAAATTAGAAAGGTTTTAAATAAACTTTCAGATGCTCAAAAGCAGGTGGTTGAACTTAAGTTTTTTCAACATTTTACTTTTGAAGAGATTAGCCACCAAACAGGTGTTTCAGTTAACACATTAAAAACGCGTTTATACACCGCATTAAAAAAATTAAAAGGTTTTACGGAGATTCAAAATGCACTCTAATCGCCCATGCAATCACCAACTAGTTATAGAACATATTGATAGTTATATAGAAGGTGATTTATCTTCCGAGGTAAAACGCGAAATTGATAATATTCTAGATAACTGTAACGAGTGTCAGTCTATTCATCAGCAGTATTTAGGAATGCACCAACTTTCTCACCAGTGGCAAGAAAAAGACGTTCCTGAATGGCATCGAGTCAAATATGCAATTAGACCACCAGTTAAAAAATCCAACTGGTTAAATTGGGGTGCGATGGCAACGTCTGCTATGGCAATTTTAATGGTCGTTTTTCAATTAGAGATCGTGAATTCAAATAGTGGCTTAACCATTAGTTTTGGTGGAAGCCAAACAGAAGAAAAAATTTCTAAATTAGTTGAAATTCAACTCGCTAGCTACAAATCGAAGCTTGATGAGTCTTTAGATAATCAGTTAAACACTGCTTTGGAAAAACAAACCAATTTAAATAAAATAAGATTAGCCGATTGGCTAGAAAAGAATCGAAGTGAACGACAGCAAGATATTAAATTTGTTATGACAGGCTGGCAATCACAGAGGTATGAAGACCAAAAACAAGTTGATCAGCAATTATCTTATATTGCAGATAATCAGATTGAGAATAACCAAGCAATTAATCAACTTTTTAAGTCCGTTTCGAATGGTAGCGGTAAGCGATCACATTCGTCACTACGCCCTAACAAACTTTAATCAACTTTTTGTTATTTAATTATTAACAAATTAATTAAAAAGGTCATTTATTATGAATATTATTAAAACTTTTAAATTATCCGCGATAGCAAGTTGCTTAGCCGTCGTGGCGCATGTATCAATAGCTGCTGATTACTCAAGAGCAGAAAAAGAACTTCGAATTATGAGCAAGATTTTTGATACGTCTATTAGTGAATCCAAATCAAATAATCGTGGACATAGATTCCCCGGTTCAACTAAAACGACTGACTCAACCTATTTGGCAAAACAAGGTATGGTCTTTACCTTTGGGTTCAGCCAATCTAGGTTTGGTGACTCTAGTGATTGGCAAGCTTTTGGCGAAGGTATAGGGCACTTAGTTGGTTCTATCAGATCAAAAATAGCTCACTCCTTAGCCGATATTGATTTGGAAACGCCTGTTGCACCTATCGCACAAGCGGCAGCAAGAGAAAATTTTTCTGAGCATGGGTCGCAGGATCAAGTCGGTGCATATGAAGAGTTTCAAGAATCAATGGAGCATATGCGTGAAGAGCAACGTGATAAACGCGAAGAAGTTCGTGATATACAAAGATCTATTCGAGATTTAGAAAGAAGGCAAAGACGTGAAGAAGTTGATACTAAAGAATTAAATAAAACGAAGATAAAGTTAGAAGAGAAAATGAAAGTATTGGATAAAAAATTGGTACAGTACGAAAAATCGATGCAGGAATACCGAAGTAAAAAAATAGCAAAGGTGAAAATTTCAAATAAAAAAAAATCTGATTTAATTATTTCGACCCTATGTGATTATGGAGCAACGCTTCGCTCCTTAGAAAATGGCCAGCACGTTACTTTGATTTTTTCAAATTTTGAGAATAACAAAGACCAAATTTATGTATTTAATTACAAAGATGTCAAATCATGTTCTAGCAAAGATAAACTGATCAAAAAGGCGGTTAGTTACCAGATTTAACGGTTTAGGGTATAATAGCCTTAATTTTAGATTCAGCTCAGACCTTTAGAACAATACTGAGCTGAATCCACTTATATTTTAAGAGTGGTATATGAAATTAATTTTTTGTCCATACATTATGCTAGCATTAACGGCTTGCACTTCAACTAATAATTCACCTCCACATTCAATCAATCAATCGAGTAAATCATCTCTGTCTCTACAAGTGTTCCAAAATGTCGAAATAAAAGCTGACAAAATATGGCAGAAATGGGTTGACGACTATTCCAAAGGACTCAGTTCAAAAGACGGTTGGTTATCACTCGCTGGATTGTACTGGTTAAGCGAAGGTGATAACACGCTCGGTACAGATAAAAGTAATCATCATATATTTCCCGCTGGAACCCCTAGTTTTTTTGGTGTCGTTAATATCAGCAACGATCGGGTGACTTTTATTAGAAAAAATTTGAATATAAAAATTGATGACGCTGATATTGAAAGCAAGATACTAGTATTAAATGAAACAACTGTTTCATTTAATTCCTATTCTTTTTATATTATTAAACGAGAGCGAGGATTCGCCATACGATTAAAAAACACTAACAATTCAAGTAGTACTAAATACGCCGGTGCTCATTTTTATCCCTATTCAGAAACGCTAGCAGTCCCAGCAAAATTAATTCAACATAAAACACCACAAAAGATTCAGATAGCAACGGTTTATGACACCTTAAGGGAGAATGATTCTGCAGGCTGGCTAGAATTCGAATTCAACGGTGAAAAACATCGCTTACAAGCTGTATCTTATGGAAAAGAAGTTCCGATGTCATTAATGTTTGCGGATGAGACTGGACAAGAAACCACTTATGGCGCGGGTCGATACTTAGATGTTGATTGGCCCATTAATGGTTCTGATATGACAGTGATTAATTTTAATTATGCCTACAATCCACCTTGTGCGATCACTCCGTTTGCAACTTGCCCGTTACCGCCTTTTAGTAATCGGTTAGCTTTTAAAGTTGAAGCAGGCGAGTTATTTCACAGTTCAGAAAAAGAATACTAAGTGCTAAAACTAAATACCCGTTAATGGATCTTCTATAGCATGGCGCATAAGGCTACACATAATGAACCGTTATGCAGTTTTTTTTACTAGTGTGTCAACATAATAAAACCAATGATTTCAAGTGAATCTCAACAATTTACAAACTATATATCAAAATTTTTATCGTGAACCACACTAAATCATCAAATATCACTTAAGTCATCCAATTAAAATTTGTAAGGAAATTGAAGAAAAAGTTGCCCTCAGATTGGCAGTTCATGAGGTCAGACAAACAATACGTAGATATTTTTCAAGGCGCTAGAATCAAATAACAGACTGATAAAACCCTTATTTATGTTAATTGATTCACTTTGCTTGAGTTCCATTCTACAAATCTACTAGACAATAAAATTTACCCTATAATAAGATCTTAGCCGTTGTATTAATATTAAATTTTGGTTTAAAAAAATATTTCAAATACCATCTAAAGGATTATTAGGATCGACACCTTGCATAAAAACCTTTTTACGATCTTCATTCGTCAACCGATAAACTAAGCCAAGCCAATTATTGTAAATGGATAATGCTGTATCTCTCCAAGTATTATCCAGTTGACTAAAAACTATTTTATTGTTCCATTGTGGGAATTTCAAATTTTTAATTTTTGCTAAAGTGACATCTTTCTCGAAATCTAATAGAGTTTCCTGTAACCTGATATCAAAATAATTTTCCGGAAATGGAGGGTAGTCCTGTCGTTCACTATAAAACCACAGGCTCACTTCCCTCTGATACTCTTTAAATAAACTTAAATCATCGTACTCCGGATGTCCTTGAAAAAAAATGAATCGGAAACCGTCAGAACTAACAGCTAAATGCAGATCGGCTTGTTCACTTATAGCGAGTGGTACTAAGTTTTTTTCCATAAGCTGAGCACTGCTAATTTCATTATTTCGAGAATGAGGTACATTAAATCTAGTATTCATATGCCTAACTAATGGATGCTGTTTATTGGTTAATCGATGTTCAAAAACGCCCCATTTTTTTTCCTTTAATGGTGTTCGTTTAATGCCATATAAATATTGTACTACAGCATGAGTCGCTAGACAGGCACACAAAACAGATGTCACACTTTCTTTTGCCCATTCGATCACTTGAGTTAATCCAGGCCAAAAAACCTCTTCACTTAACTCATTACTGATTGGATTAGCCCCAGAAATAATCAGCGCGTCTAAGCCATGAGATTTAATTGATTCGAAGTCTTCATAATATTGGTCTATCCATTCTTGAGTATATTTTGAGCGTTTAATATCTGGAATAGTGAATAAATGAACATAAAACTGAACGATCTGATTACAATCACCAACAAGCCGCATAAACTGCCGCTCAGTCGCTTGCAGCGATGCATCTGGCATCATGTTTAACAATCCGATATGAAGCTCACGAATGTCTTGTTGTTGAGCCTTATCAATCGTCAACACATCATGATGCTCTGAATGGAGACGATCAAAAGTAGGTAAATCTGTAAAAGCGACTAACGGCATTTTATTTATTTATGACTAGATAAGAATATTGACTGTTATAAAACACAACTCTTCACTTTGGAACGAATTAAAAGTGATAAGTAAGTTATTTATCGGTAGCCGGTTTCTCCTTACTTTTTTGAGTTGCTTTAATTAAATCAGAAAAATAAAGTGCATTAGTAAATACTCGACTGGTTCCCAACCAAAATCCACGAAAATTCATATCATCACTAAAGGCAATAATTTTACCTTTACCAACCCCTTGAACCAAAATGCTAGTTTTCTCTGATAAGTTACTTTGGTTTTCTTCCGATATATATCCTGCAATAAGCGGTTTTTTATCAAATCGAGCAATTGAAACAAATGACTCTTTGGGCTCAGTTAAAGAAAATTGACTTCGTTTAAAAACCGCTAGTTTCGAGCTATCTAATCCAAAAGATAAAGGGTGGCTTAAGTCAATATTTAGCTGAGCGATAGCTCCGCCAATATAATGTCGTGAATTATCTTCACTCAATTGAGAGTAAGGTTGATGAGTATCTTTTGTTAAATTCAGTTTTGCCTCAACACTCGAAATCCACTCTCGCTCGGCAACCCACTGAGTAGCACGTGATTGGCTAATTAAGATCCCGCCATCTCGAAGCCATTTAATAAGTTTTGCAACAAGTTTTTCATCCGAGGAATAATTTCCATCCGCTAAAATGATGTGAGTGTATTCATATAAATGGTTATTAACTAATTTTTCAAATGTCATCATGCTTAATGGCTGTTCTAACCTTTGGTCCATTAAGTGCCAAATCTCACCAGCTTGATAACGATTAACTCCCTTACCAATTGCCAAAACAGGTTTAACATTTTTGATCATTGGAATACTAGGGCTACCAAAATCATTACCCGAAATAGCAAACCCAGAATAAATAAAAGAGGGTTGAACATTCAATTCTTGTACTATGGGTAGTAAGAATTGGTAAAGTTCTTTTCTCGATAGTGATTGGTTGTCTAACTGAATTAATAGATCGCCATGTGATAAATTAATTTGTTTATTTTCTGCCTTGAATATTGATTTTTTAGTAACACTCCTAACTTTAATATCAGCTTGTAAACATAAAGAAAGTAGTTTTGCAGACGCATAATTTTTCCAAGGTAACGAAATAGCGACAACACTATTTTTAGGCTCCTCAAAAATAATATTATTTTCCATCGCTTTTTCAGAGTATAGATCCAAATCAAAATCTGAGCGTGTTATCGCCGTGTAATTAAAACCAAAAGCTAATGGCATTGTCCAACTAGATACATCGTAAAAAGTATTGTCTATAAATTGTGTACGTTGCTCAAACATCGCTGTAATCAAAGAAGATTGACTCTGTCTTAAAGGAATAATAAAAGAGCTTTCGGGCTTGTACTCTATGCCACTAACTTCAACTGATTTTTTAAGTGGGTAGGTTTCTATTTTATGACCTTGTAAAATTTTATTAAACTCATTTAAACGATAATCATCCTGACTAGAATAAATATAGGCGCGAATTCGTTGTGTGCTTGCATTCAATTTTGATTTTTTCACAAAATTGCTTTGATATTGTAATAGCGCTTTTCGATTTTCTTGGACAGCTTTTAATGTCGACAATGAAGTGGTTAAATGATTCTTAATAGCAAAAGGAAATGATACTAATCCATGCTTTGATTTTTGAACGTGACCGCGTGCAGACGCTTGTTCAAATAAAATCCCTATTGATCCATTGATATCTGGGTAGGTTGAACCTTTGCCATAATAAAAATCGTCAAAACTTTCTTTACTGTAATACAGACTGCCAATGTCATCTAACGCTTTCGCATGATAAGTTGCAATTTTTTGAGTCAAGTTGAAATTCTGTTTAGAAGTTAAAGGGTTTTGCCTTGACTCGACTCCCGGTTGAAAAAAATAAGTACTATTGGTTCCCATTTCGTGAAAATCTGTCACGACGTTGGGCTTCCAATGGTGAAACATTTTTATTCTTCCCTGAGATTCAGGATGTTGTAATAATAACCAATCACGGTTTAAATCAAACCAGTAATGATTAGTTCGACCTTGTGGCCAATTTTCGTTGTGCTCTTGAGTATTAGGATCACTATTTGGAATTTTACTTTTATACATATTCGCCCAATGAGCAAATCTGGCAAGACCATCAGGATTTAGCATGGGATCAATTATCACCACCTGATTATTTAATAGCTCTAGCGTCTCTTTGTCCGTCGATGCGGCTAGTTTATAAGCCAGAAGCATCGATGCATTACTCCCACTTGCTTCATTACCGTGAACACTATAGCCCATCCATGTAACTGCTGGTCGATTAGTGTCTTTGCCCATTTTTAAATGGCTTTTACGTATGCTATCGAGGTTTTTAATATTTTCCGCTGATGATATATAGGCTAAGAATAATGGACGTTGTTCATGGCTATAAGCATAGACCTCAATTTTCACTCGGTCAGATTGCTCCGCTAATTTATAAAAATATCGCTCAATTTGTTCCGGCCTTGCATGCCACTCCCCTACTTGATAATTGAGAACGGATTGAGGTGTAGCAATTTCCTTTAGCAATTGATATTGCTCAGTTAAGTAATAATCTAAGGATAACGTTTTTCTGCCGGCCGTTTCCGTAGTAGATATATTTTCACCTGATGAATTAACACTGAATACAGATAGAATTAATACGATTGAACTTAAAAATTTAAATATAATCGATCTCATAATATTATTCTCACAGGAAGAGTAGTTTTTAGTTTTTAGTTTTTAGTTTTTAGTTTTTGGCCAATATTCGATATTTTTGATAATTCAGATTCTGATAAGTAAGGCACTTTGCCTGAAGGAACGGTACCTGCAGCTCTATCCAAATGAATGTCTTGATCATCAAAAAAGATGTGAGGTCTAAATGCATTTAAAATTTTTGTTTTATCTAGTCCTCCCATAAAAAAGGCTTCATCTATATAAACCCCCCAACGTCTCAAAGTTTTTATCACTCGCATTTCAGCTGGGCTACTTCTTGCTGTTACCAATGCTATTCGTATTGGAGAATACTCTATTCGCATGGGTAAACGCTCTTGCAGCTTGGATAGCTTGATTAATAATTTTGCATAAGGACCAGCTTTTAAAGGAATATCTTGTTTACGATCTTCTTGATCTTGGAACTCAGTTAATCCTTCAGTTTTATAAACTAACTCACTTTCGTCATCAAATAAAACGGCATCTCCATCAAAGGCAATTCTTACTTGTCCTTCTGGACGCTCCGTTTTACTTTTTGGAGGCGCTTTGACAACGGCTGCGGCACAGGCTCTCGAATCAATAACTTGTTGAGCATCGTCAATATTTGTAGTTAAAAAAAGGTCAACATCAAAGGCTTCAATATAATCAACGACCGATTCACCAGCAGTAAATGCAGAACGAGATATGGCTAATTTGTTCTGTCTAATTGTTTTTAAAACTCTGACTCCGGTATCGGGACTATTTCGAGACATCACAACCACTTCAACTAATGGAGAGTCTGAATCTTTTTGATAACGATTTAAACCGAGTAGCGACTCCACGATTGGATAACCCGTTCCTGGTTCTAGTGCTATTTCTTCATGTTTAAGCATGTAATTGCGATACGATTCAATTGCCGTATCCGGGTCATTGTCTTTGGAGTCTAAAAAAATACGGTCAGATTCATCCATATTAAACAGCGCGGTTGCCGAAATACCAACAACCAGCGTCTTTTTTAAATTCTTTGGCATATTAATTTATGTCCTATTAGACTATATCCTATTGTTTTGAAAATTAATCATACGCTCTACACATAGATTGTAGGATCTTTTTTAATCGCCTTCTCAAAAGCATCTTTTCTAATAATACAAGAATCACACTGGCCACAAGCAGCACCATTCTCATCCGCTTTATAACAAGAAACAGTCTCAGAATAATTCACTCCTAAAGAATACCCTTTACGAATAATTTCGACTTTACTTAAATCAATTAGTGGCGTTTCTAATTGAACACCCTTCCCTTCTATTCCAGCTTTAGTGGCAAGATCAGCCATTGTTTGAAAGGCTTTAATATACTCAGGCCGACAGTCAGGGTATCCAGAATAATCTACAGCATTAACACCTGCAATAATCACATCAGCCTCTAAAACTTCTGCCCAAGCAAGCGCGATAGAAAAGAATATCGTATTTCGAGCTGGTACATAGGTGATAGGTATATCGGATTGCTTATCATTGTTTAGTTCTAATTCATGTGCGGATTCAGATTCAGTAGTAGGAACATCAATTGAATCATCCGTTAAAGCTGAACCGCCAAAACTACCCAAATCTAAATCAATAATTTTATGAATTTTCACGTTGGATGAAAGTGCAATACGTTTTGCAGCATCTAACTCTGAAGAATGTTTTTGACCATAAGAAAAACTTAGTGCATAACAATCATATTTTTTAGCTTTAGCAATCGCTAAACAAGTCGTAGAATCCAATCCACCGGATAGTAAAATGATCGCTTTTTTTATCATATTTTAAAAAACCTAATGCCCCTAATGCCCTTAATGCCCTTTGGCATCATTCCATAATATCTTATGCATCTGTATTTGAAACCTAACAGGTAAATTATCTTCAATAATCCATTCCGCTAATTGCCGTTCATCAATTTCACCAAAACAAGGTGAAATAATCACATTAGTTTTTTCAGATAAACTGTACTGGTCAATTTGCATCTTTGTCCAATCGTAATCCTTTCTACTCATGACTACAAACTTCACTTCATCTCTTTTACTTAAATATTGGATATTTTGATAATGGTTCTTAGCCATTTCACCTGAATCTGGCGCTTTTAAATCCATAACTTTTGTCACTCGATAATCAACATCCTCGAGATCAATTGAACCACTGGTTTCTAAAGAAACGTTGTAGCCCAATTCACACAATGCAAACATTAGTTTTTGACAAGATTCTTTTTGAGCCATTGGCTCGCCGCCAGTAATGCAAATGTTTTGAGGTGAATAGCTGTTTATTTTTTCAAGTAAGTCATCAAATTGCCAATATTCACCGCCTGTAAAAGCGTATTCAGTATCACACCAAACACAACGCAACGGGCATCCAGTGAGTCGAACAAAAAGAGTGGGTTTACCAATTGAGGAAGACTCACCTTGCAGTGAGTAAAATATTTCAGAAATTCGAAGTCGTGTCACGATAAATATTCAAGTTAAAGCATTAAGTAATAATTTAAAACAGGCTATTAAAACTTAATAACCTGCCTCTCGTATTTTTTGTAGTCCATTTTTAGCAAGCTGCTGTTTAGCACCAGTGTAGTTTTCCGCCACACGGTTATAATAAGCCTTTGCAGAAGTCCATTTTTTTTGCGTTACGTAAATATCACCTAACTTAAGCATCGCATTTGCTGATTTCGTTGAGTTTGGAAATTCGGATGTTAAAAGTGTAAATTGCTCAGCCGCACTATCTAATGACTTTTCAACTAAATAAACTTGCCCCATCCAATATCTGGCGTTCGCTGAATAACTAGTCGCGGGATGATTATTTAAAAATGCTTGAAATGCAAGGATTGAAGCTGGGTATTGTTTATTCCTAACTAGCGCAAAGGCCCTTTCAAACTCTCTTCTAGCTAAAGAGCTATTTTTACCTTTGTTGTTACTGCTACTAACATCTTCATCATTTGCATTAGTTGCATTAGTTGCCTTAGTTGCCTTAGCAAGAGGTTTAACTTTATTATTTTTAGGAGGTGTTAATTTTACGCTGCCTGAGGAAGATAAATTGGATAACCTATATTCAATATCTCGATACAAATCTCGTTGACGATCTTGGATCTGTTTTAGTTTAAAATCATGGGATTCAATTTGCCCCGTCAATTCACGAATTTGTGTCTGAATTTCATTAAACTGATAACTTAAGTCGGCTTGTAGCTTGTTTTGAGATTGAGCACGTAACTCTAAGAAGCTGACTCTTTCTGCTAATATTCTTTCTGCGCTTTCAGTAGCTTCTGCATTTTTAGAAATAATAAGACTCGAAAAAACACCTGCAAAAATCACAAAAACAAAACGCAAAAAATTGGTGGCAAAAGCCACCGATTTGTTTGAAACGTTTTTTGACTTATTTAAATTAGGCTTATTCAGCATAATCTAAAACAGCACGACGATTTTTTGACCAAGATGACTCATCATGTCCTTCTACTGCTGGCATTTCTTCACCGTGACTTACAGTTTTAACTTGTGAGCTAGATACACCATAAGACATTAGAATTTGAGCAACAGCTTTTGCACGACGCTCGCCCAATGCTAGGTTATAAGCTGGTGTGCCTCGTTCGTCACAATGACCATCTACAGAAACAACCGTTCCAGTATTTTCAGCACGCGCTAAAAACCAAGCATGTGCTTCAAGCGTTGCACGACCAGCAGAACTAACTACATCAGCATCTAATTCAAAATAAACCGTGTTAGCCATATCACGAGCGGCTTTATTTTGCTCTAAAGCAATTTCATCCACTGTTTTTTGTGGTGGAGCTTGTTCAACTACTTTAGTTTCAGTTGCTGCTTCAGTTGCTGCTTCATCACCATCATCATTTGTACCAGATCCAGCACAAGCGAACAATAAAGTTGCAGATGCAACAATGATAAAACTTTTACCCATTTTTACTATAGACATTGGTATCTCCCATTAAGCTATTTTAGTATCATTAATAATCAAATTGTACAATTTAAAAAGTTCTAAATACACGAAAAAATAACAACCCTCCGTTAGATTTATTCGCTCGATACTGTTCAATTGTATTGCGGTGTATTATCAACGAAGTCTCAACCTACAATCAAGGACTGATCATCATTCTCTTAGTTAAAATGTGAATAAATTAGCACCTTTTCACATTTTTAAGCCATTTAGGCGACCTTTTGTTACTTTAAACACCTTTGTATTCTTCTTTAACCTCAGTTTATTTATATTTGATTTTAAAACGTTATGCTTGAAATATTCATAATAAAATTTATTAACTATTAATTAACTCGTTGATTAATTTAAAAATGGTGACCAAACTGGCGCTTTAACTTCTCCGTTTTTAGAGGGTAATCTTGCTTTAAAACGTCCGTCAGTTGAAACTACTGATAATACCTGTCTTCCACGATATACGGTTGCGTAAATGACCATGCTGCCATTTGGCGCTAAACTAGGCGATTCATCTAAACGTGTTTCTGTAATGATTTGCATATTCCCTGACTCAACATCTTGTACCGCGATATGAAAAACACCATTTGTGCGATTGACAATGACCATGGTTCTTCCATCGGGCGTAAAAGACGAGCTTGCATTATAATTACCTTCGTAGGTTATTCTTTGCGCTTTACCACCAAACAGATTTTTTCTATAAATTTGAGGTCGACCTCCGCGATCTGAGGTAAAAGTTAATGATTGTCCATCAGGTGTCCAGTTCGCTTCGGTATCAATTGCAAAATTATTAGTGATCCTTGAAAAACGTCGAGTTTTTAAATCTAAAACATAAATTTCTGGATTTCCTTCATGCGATAACGTAACCGCTAAACGACGACCGTCTGGCGAAAAAGAGGGCGCACTGTTAATACCATCAAACGCCGCCACACTTTGGCGACTATTATTCTTATAAATATCCTGAATAAAAATTTCCGATCGACCATTCTCAAAAGAAACGTAAGCTAATTTTTTTGCGTCGGGTGACCAAGCCGGAGACATAATCGATTGACTGCTGGTAAATAAAGTTTGTGGTGCCCATCCATCTGAATCAGCAATCATGAGTCGGAAAGGGTTTTGTTGTGTTTTATCAACTGATACGTAAGCGATTCGAGTGGCAAAGGCACCTTTTTCTCCGGTGAGTTTTTCATAAACCCTATCCGCAATACGATGAGCGTGAAATCTTAAATCTTTCGCTTGAATAAAAACAGAATAACTATCTAATTTATTTCTATCAACTTGGTAAAGTTTTCCATTTCGCACTTCCTGTGTTTTTCTAAAAACATCAATCAGTTCATAAGCTATTTTTAAGCGACCATCGGGTATTTGAGTAATCCGACCAACCACTACCGCTTCAATTCCTTTTTCACGCCATAGTTTTAGATTAATATCTTCGTAATTATCAATGCTCTGAACTTGTTCGTGGCGGGCCATCGGATTAAATCGACCACTGCGACGTAGATCTGAAGCGATTACCGCACCGGCATCTTCTTTTGCCTTAGCATCAACGCCTTTCCATGAAAAGGGAAGCACCGCAACGGGTCTTGCGTTATCTGCGCCACCTGAAATGATGAAATCAAACTCTTCTGCAACAACATTTAAGTTCAAAAAAAAGAAAAAACTTAAAATTACTTTTTTAATCATATTGCTATTCATCCTACTCATCATCTAAATTTTCTAATTGAAAATAACTATCTTTTAGCTCTGCAAAAACATCCGGGTCACTCGATACCGGTAACGGTTCTGCTTTATAAATCGCTCTTTGACCGGTTTCACAATGAAGTTGGTCACCTGAAACGTTAATTACATTTAAGACTAAACCACCTGGGGCAAGCTTCATTCTGAAGTTACAAAAACCCTTTTTTTCAGGTGCTATCCAATTACGCTGTATTTTGTTTTCGATCAATAAACGATATTTAACAACTTCAGTCATCACTTGTTGTCTATGAGCTACATTTAACTCTTCAGTTTCCGCAGCCATTTGTAATTCCATATCTCTTTCTATTGCAGCTTGTGCCTCTGCTTCTTTGCGCTTTTTTTCGTCCTCTAACTTTTTCTTTCTTTTCTTTTCTGCTTCCGCTTTTTCTTTTGCTTTAAGCTTTTTCTCAGCTTCGGCGGCTTTACGTTGGTCTTCTTTGTTCTTTTTTTCTAATGCTATTTTTTTATTACGTGCTTTTTCATCTGCTATTCGTTTCTTTTTATTATTGGACGCTGTTTTTTTCTTTTTCTGTTGTTCATATTCTTCTTTCTCCTTTCTTCTCTTTTTATCTTCTGCTTTTTTTTCCTGTTCAAATTTCTTCTTTTTTAAGTCATCTTTCTGCTTGTTAATTTTACGTAATCGTTCTATTTCCTTGTTTTTTATATTAATGTTTTTTTGTTTTATATTTTTTAGTAAATTTTTGACTGATGCTGCATTAACAGCCATCGCATTCATTTGACGCTGATTATTAGATGCTTTTGGTTTTATTTTTGAAAAATGAAAATTAAGCGCCAAAAGTGCAATCAAAAAAATATGAGCAACAATTGAGATTATGATGGCTTTATTTAACTTCATAAATAATTAGTTTTTAGGCTTTAACCCAAAAATAGTTAACCTTCTGGCTCAGTCATTAAACCAACGGATTCAACACCAGCTTGTGTTTGCAGTAAATTCATCAATTGCACTACTTTGTTGTAGGCTATTTCTCTATGTCCATTAATCATGATTTGAGATTGTGGATTGTTGACACGATGAGCAATCACTAATTCAATCAACTCATGTAACTCTAAAGATTGATCCGATGAATCACCAACTGACAAATAATAGTTTCCACTTTCATCAATACTGGCAATCAAAGGAGGTTCTGCATCGGCAGACATTGGCTCGGCATTCACTTGCGGTAAATCAACTTTAACGCCTGCCGTTATTAATGGGGCAGTGATCATAAAAATCACTAAAAGAACCAACATGACATCGATATAAGGCACAACGTTAATTTCGCAAACTGGTTTACGTTTATTTTTTCTTAAGCTTGGCTGCTGATTCATTTAATCTACCAACTATTAAGGTGCAACATTTACTTTAGTACTTATCGTGCTATGCGCCTTACGATGTAAAATCCCAGAAAATTCTTCTACAAAATTCTCATACAGGGTTTCGATTTTTTGAACCTTATGGGTAAAACGGTTGTAAGCTATGACAGCAGGGATTGCGGCAAAAAGCCCCATAGCTGTCGCAATCAGTGCCTCCGCAATGCCGGGCGCTACCATTGATAAAGTCGCTTGTTTAACAGAACCCAACGCGATAAAAGAGTTCATGATTCCCCATACCGTTCCAAAAAGTCCTACATAAGGCGAAGTTGAACCTACCGTTGCCAAAAAAGACAAATGCACCTCCGTTTTATCAATCTCTCTGGAGTAAGCCACTCTCATTGCACGATGAGTACCGTCCATAACCGCTTGAGGACCAGTTCCTTGTTGTTTTCTTAGTCGCGCATATTCCTTATAACCAGAAACAAATAATAACTCCATACCCGAGGGTTGGTTATTATTAGAGGTTAAATCTGAGAAAAATTTACCAAGATCTACCCCAGACCAAAAACGTTGCTCAAATCGATTTCCATTTTTAAGGGCTTTGTTTAAAGCACGACTGCGGCTCATTATCATTGCCCATGAAATCACAGATAACAGCAATAAAGACACCATGATAATTTGCACAATGATGCTAGCGTTAAGAAATAATCCTAAAATTGACATATCAGCCGACACGCTGAAACTCCTCTTTTACTTTAATAGGGATGCGGCAAGGAACAAAACTTTCAACATTCAAACATGCCACTTTTATTTTTGCTTTATTAATTAATTCAGGTTCATAGCCTGGTTTTATGATAGAAATTTGCTGTTCAAAATTAATACTAACAGACTTAAATCGGTTAATCTTAGTAATGACTTGTAAGTTATCATTTAATCGAGCTGGTTTAATATAATCAATCTCTGCTTTTCTAACTACAAATGCCACATGCTCGTTTAAAAGACGAGCCTGATCAATTTTTAAAGCATTTAACCACTCAGAACGGGCACGCTCATAAAACTTAAGATAATTAGCGTAATAAACAACCCCTCCAGCATCGGTGTCTTCGTAGTAGACCCTTATTGGCCATATAAATTCATTGTTCATGCTAAGCGACTCAAAACTTGCCATTAATAAATCAGCTAATTAAAGCCTTTTATTTGATTGCTTTTATTAACTCCGCACTATAACCAATTGAAATGCATAAATTAACTGTAAATAGGTAAAAATTATGTTTTTTTATGACTTTAATCATTATTTTGTGATGAGATGTACTATTCTGCTGAAAATAGTATTGTGTCTAAGCTCAAAAGGTAATATTTATCTAGTTTTATGGGCTTAAAATCTGCTACCCTCGCCAGCCATTTTGAGATTCAAATCAACATAATTTTTATAATATTTGGCGATATTAGTGAATGCAATTCAAATAGATCAGTCAGTTCGAGCAACTAAAAAATTGAAATATATACGCCTTGCATTGTTAATTGGCGGTGTGTTTTTACCGATATTATCTTGGTCATTCTCAGAACCTGTTCAGGCACCTGAACCTGAAACGTTACTTGAGTCTGAACTTGAACAGAAATCTGCACAAAAAACTATTAATCAGCATAGCTCTTCACAGAAGATCCAATCGAACAATGAACAACATATCATTATAACTAGCCGAAAATCACCATTATCAGGATTAGCGCCAACTACCCAATCAACCTTTACTATCAATCCCGACAAGTTACCCAAAATAGCCAACAGTTTAACCGAACTAGTAGAAGGCTCCCCCGGCGTTGCAGAAAATAGTCAGCCCGGTTTATTTCAAGTCGTTTCTATTCGCGGAGTCTCTAGACAAAGGATTTTAACTTTATTAGATGGTGTTAGATTAAGCAGTGAACGAAGAGCTGGTACGGCTGCCTCATTTATTGACCCATCGCTGATACAAGGCGTTGCAATAACCCGAGGTCCCGCATCAACTTATTATGGTTCCGGTGCAATGGGCGGTTTAATGCAACTTGATTTAAAACGAATTTTTGGCAATGAACTATCTGTTGGATACGACTCAGTTGGAGATGAAAATTTTCAAAGTTATTCATGGGGAAATGAAGGTGAATCAAGTGAAAATCATCTATCCCTTACAAAAAGAAAATCAAATAATAGTGAAGATATAAACAACAATCCTTTGAATACACATTTTGAACAGGTCTCGGGACTTTATCAAACATCCAATGAAATTCAAGGTTTAGATACTTTTTCTATTTTTAACCACTCGAAGGTAGACAGTTGGCTATTCAGTTCAAAGGGTACAGATTTAGGTCGCTCTAATTCACGCTTCCCCAATCGTATTGTCAATATAACTGAAGAATCCCATCACATTGCTAAAACCTCAATATCGCATTTAAATCAATGGTCTGCTGATTTTTATTTACATGATCAATCAATTACGACACAAACAATAAGACCCAATCAATCGATTATAGATGTCACCAATGAATCTCAAGATTTCGGTATTAATTGGCAGTTAGGTTGGGATCATAGCGACAGTATCCAATCTTGGTCATCATCTAACTTAATAGGCTTTGATCTCTATACCCGAAGAAATGTAAACAGTGATGAGTCTAGAAATGATTTTATAGATAATAATCCAGTTAATATTCAGATTTTAGATCACGCCAACAAAGATGAGTTAGCCGCTTTTTATAGTGTTCATTTTAAATATAACGATTTGCGCCTTCAAGCGGGTGGTCGATATACGTCCGAGCAATCTAAAAATAATCTTTCTACGTCTAAGTCAGACACCGCTCTGACAGCATTTGCAGGTTTAGCTCTTGACATATTTGGTAGAAGCAACGTAGAAAACCATTTGGAATTAAATGCTAACATCGGTAATGCATTTCGATTTCCAAGTTTGACGGAACTTTATTTTAGTGGAACAACCGCTAGAGGCGATATTATTGGTAATGCAAAATTAGACGCAGAAAAATCAACAAATTTTGAAATTGGATTTAATTGGCGTAATGAAACTAATCAATTAAAAATGACGTTCTTTGAAAACAAATTTGACCAATATATTGAGAGAGTTATTATCGGTACCAATTTGCAGGGAGATGATATTCTTACTTTTGTGAACCAACAAGATGGAAAAATCAAAGGTTTGGAAACTGAGTATCAATTAGCCATTTCAAAGAATATTGATTTAAACTTTATTGCTACAATGATTGATGGGAAAAATAAACAGCAAGAATTTTTAGCAGACATACCTAGTGATAGAGCTAGCATATCATTAAGTTATCACCAAAATGATTGGAATACTCAATTAAAACTGCAACATCGTCGCACAAAAACAAATTTTGGCGATGGTGAATCACCAACCCAATCTAGCAACCTATTATCCACCAGTTTTCAATATCAACTCAATCAACATTGGCTCTTTAAAATTGTTGGTGAAAATCTATTTGATATGAAATATGTTGGCTCCGCAGATGATTTAGCGACTTTAATGCCCGGTAGAAATTTCGGTTTTAATGTTGTTTGGAATGATTAAATAAGTAAAACTATCTTAAATAAAGTGGACTTGTTCTAGAGGTAATCTGCATCCCTATCACCCATGGCTTTTTTAATCGCTATTTTTCTATTTTTTCCAAAAATAATTCGCCATTGATTATAAGTCTCAGAGGCTAAAATTACGCCTTGTTTGGAGCACCAGATTTTATGATACATTTGTTTGATTCGCTTATTAGTATCAGGCGAGCGTTCTTTTAGTTGATTGGCTAACTCAATTGCCCTATTCATTGGTTCATTATCAATCTGTGAAATTAGATTAATTTCTAAGGCTTGTTCAGCATTAATTATATCCGCAGTCATCGCTAGTTTCATTGCTTTATCGAGCGGTAAATTTTTGACCAGTGCTAGTGTTCCACCCATATCAGGTACCAGACCCCATTTTGCTTCCATTATAGAAAAAGAGGCTTCAGGTGAAGCGATTCTATAATCTCCCCCTAATGCAATCTGCATACCGCCACCCCAACATTTCCCTTTTAAAACCATAATCACAGGAATATTCAGTTGCCTCCAACCAATGCTCACAATTTGAGCCAAATTTGGATTGAAGGGCCACCATTTCCAAAGTAGTTTAGCTCCATTGATTGGATTATTCATCACTGATTTAATATCAAGCCCTGAACAAAAATTTGCTCCTTCACCTTGCACAATAACCGCTCGAACTGATTTGTTTTTTTTTAGCTTTTTTATACATGAGCGGATCTCATAAAACATCTGCATATCCAAGGCATTATGTTTTCCTGGTCGATTTAAACTGACCGTTGCAATTTGTTTTGCTAATTTTATACTTACTCTATCTCGACCACTCATAAGAAACCTCAGATTCTATTATTCTTGTCTTTTTAGCCAGTCCAACAAAATTGGATTAAATTTATTCGGAACCTCCATACTAGGAACGTGTCCGGCGCCATCAATAATTTCATAAGAAAGATCAGGCATTAGAGCCAAAAGTTTTTCTGCATTTTTAATCGGTATAGTTTTATCCTCACTGCCCCATATTAAGAGCTTTGGTATTTTTGTTTTCGCAAGTTGATTATACTCAAAATCATAGTCGTGAGTAGCCATAAATCTTACTACCGATAAAAGTCCCTTTCTAAAACCTTGATACTCAGCCTGCTCGAAATACTCTTCACCGTAGGTTTCATAAACACTACCAACAACACTTCTATTAAAATTACCTTCAATATTTTTAGGCATCACAAAAACATTAAAAAGAAATTCTCCAACAAAAGGTATATTCAAAGGAAAAATAAAATCTGTCCCAAGTTTATGCACCAACGGATCTTGTAGTACTAAGGATATTATTTTTTCTGGAAAACTATAAGCAAAACGTGCGACTACAGAGCCTCCCATAGAAAGACCGACTAAATGAATAGGTTGGGAAATGTTGAGCGCTTCAAGTAATTCTTTGATTTGTTCGGAAAATAATTCGACGCCATAAATCACGTCGGGCCTATCGCTATAACCATGACCAAACAAATCCATTCGCAAAACGCGATATCCATGAGATAACAAAAACTCAAAGGTTGGTTGCCAAACATATGATGCGACACCATATCCATGAACTAATACCACAGTTTCAGCATCTTTAGAGCCTTTTAAATCATAACGAGTGATACCCTTTGATAATTGAATAAAATCAGCCTTTAATGCACTACGGGATTCATCGTTAAGCGTTTTACTTTCCACGTCCTGAAAAACATAATATATCCAGCCTAGTGCCGCTAAAGCAATCAATAGGCAACCCGTATTTTTTAAGAATTTCATCTTTAACATTCACCTTACAACGACTTTTTCTAGACATTGCATACAATATGCATATTAGCCCACTATTTTGCCACAATTTGCAGTGACTTTCTTAATTCAAATCAGCTAATATGCTTTTTTATCTGAACGTTGTTAGTTTTGGAGCCGATGTGCCATTTATAAAAAGCCTGATATGTATCGAAGGTCACGATAACGGTCGAAGATTTTTAGTGATTTCAGCAGCATTCTACGTTCTCTTAGTTGCAATCTTACCAATTTATCAAAAAGCTGGAATCTTGGTTTTTCTTCTATTTGCGATTTCAACACCGGTTTTATTAACGTCATCATTGAGACGTATACATGACTCAGGTTTTATGACTCCATTAGCGATTATGCCGGTGATTGTGTTCTGGTTGAATGTTTTTGGGTTAATTTATATTGACCATTCCGCGAAATGGATACTCTTATTAATTGGCGCGATAACTACACTCATTATTTCAACAATAAGCAATATAAGAGTACGCCATAATCACCAATATCAATATGGTTATCACGGTCCTATAAATTCAACAGAACAAAATAATAACGACGATGTAAGTCGAGTAGAGCCAACACTGGCAACCAATATATTCGAAAATTTAAATCCAAGTGATCTTGAGGTTAATTTCGAAACTGATCTAGACAAGAGTCTAACAAATTCGAATCCGAAATTTTTTTTTCAAAACCAAGACGAGCATAAGACTCACCAGACTAGCCAAAATAAAATAACTGCGTACCACTCATTTAGAGAACAATTTACCCATTGGTTTTCACTAAATAGAAGCTTAGCACTGGCAGGCTTAACTACCAGTTTATTAGTTATTCTTATAATTCTATTTTTACTTAATAGTAATGGAAAGCATGATGTCGTTGTACCTTTACAAGACTCACAACAAACATCAGTAAGTGTGTTTAAAAAAGACAGATTACACAAGCTAGAGATGCCTGATAACTTTTGGTTAATGCTCGACCAAAATAACGCGTTAACCATTGGCTGGGAAGGTGACTTAAAAAAGGATGGAAATTATTGGTCCGCAATCACAGGCAAAGGTGATAAAACCTGCACAGACCTTGATTTTAATTTGGGAGAAAAAATAAGAAGTCTAAAGGTAACAATAAAAGCATCCGAAGATTATTATGCTGATTTTTCACCGGTAGATACTAAACAGATCATTCTATCAATTGCAAATAAAGACCGATTCAAACTCTGTGGCTATGAATTTGAACTTAAAGGAACTCGGTCATTATTACGACAATATAAGTTTTATAGAGATTTTCTGTCACAATAAAAAGTTTAAATATTGGCATTTCTATTATCACTAGAATTAAATTTATAGACAGATCACAAGCTAAAATAAATCGGTAATTTAATTAACCATGAAGTTATTCCATTACAGGTGTTTATAACTTTTATGCTATATTTATAGGTTATTCGAACACCAATATGGCTTTATGTCTGGTTATTATTTAATATTCTACTATTAACTTGAAGCTTAAATTGACTAGAGTCTTAACTTAAATACAGCCGTGATTTGTAAATTAGAGACTGTTTAACCGTTTTCCATTCATCTTTTACGATTGAGAAAACCACAGTGTCACGTAAGTTGCCATCACCATCTATCATATGATTTCTCATTACACCATCCTGCTTAGCACCTAAGCGAGCAATCGCATTTCTCGATTGATGATTATGCCAGTGAGTTCGAAATTCAACAGCTACGCTATTCAGCGTTTCAAATGCATGGGACAAAAGTAATAACTTACATTCAGTATTAATGGAACTTCTTTGAAAACTTTTTGCATACCAAGTATAACCAATCTCTACTCGCCGATGATTACTGACACCATTGCAAAAACGAGTAGAATCTATAACCTGATTAGAACTTTTACCAACAACAACAAAAGGCAGTGCTACCCCAGCTTCCTTATCTTCAATTGCTTTTTTTATGTATTGGTCAATCGATTTCTCTGATGGTACACCGGTGTACCATAAATTTCAAAGCATGCCATCAGAGGCGGCTTTGACTAGCTTGTCTCTATAACTTTTGTCTAATGGTACTAACTTGACATTGTTACCTTCAAGCGTAGTTTCTTCTAACCAAGTGTCCATAGGAATAGCCTTTTGCTGATTTGCAGTTTGCGGCTTGCATTTAGTAATTTAAACTTTAGCGTTTTCTGGGTGCTGTACTTTTTACCTGCAAACTAAATTCCTTTAGTTCTTTACGGGTGTATTTTGAATGAATTCTTTTGCTCGATGGCAATTGCTTTTCTCGACTTAAACCTGGACGCCATTCTTTTGCAGGGCGAATAGGGCGCGTGGCAAAACCGCCACCACAATTAGGACAAACATTTTCTAAAATATCCACTACACAGTTTTTGCAAAAAGTGCATTCATAGGTGCAAATCATCACATCTAAAGAATCTACAGGCAGGTCTTTATCACAACACTCACAATTTGGACGTATTTCAAGCATGAATTCAAGAGCTGCCTAAACGCTGGTTGATCCATAGCCCAATATCTTTAATTTGTTGAGGGCACACAGAGTGTTCCATTGGGTAAAGTTTAGTTTTTACTTGATAATTATTTTCTTTCAAAGAATTAGCACTGACTTCACTTAATTCTACTGGCACTACAGGATCATGTTGACCATGGTGAATTTCAATTGGAATTTCTTTGTTCTCATTCGACAATTCAATGCTGTCTTTTGTCGCAAAATAAGTCGACATCAATAACAAACCTGCTAATTTTTTGTTAAAAGTCAGTGCCGTTTCAATCGCAACTGCACCACCTTGAGAAAACCCTGCAATAATAATTCTATCACTTGAGATCCCTTGCTTTATTTCATTTTCAACAAACTCCGTTATGGATTTTGCTGACTCTCTTAATTGGATTTCATCGACAGATCGCTCAATCGTCATTTCTAAAATGTCATACCAAGCAGGCATCACCATACCACCATTAATTGTCACAGGTCTGGATGGAGAGTGTGGAAATATAAAGCGTATTTTTGCGTCCGCAGGCAAGCCAAGTTCACTAACAATCGGCTTAAAATCATTTCCGTCGGCACCTAAACCATGTAACCAAATAACAGATGCATCTGGATTTGGATTTGTTGCTACGCTTAAATGAGGTAATAGTTGAGACATGTTAGATCCTTTTAATTAACACCATTTTAATTTATACATTTACAATTAAGATCTAAATAATTATAACTTAATTAAAAATGTTATTTTAAATGCTAAATTTGGAATTTATAAGCTTAGTTAAGATCTAAAGCAAATTTATTTAATAGTTTCATTGGTACTATTTCTAAGGCTTTTTTATGCGTTCTTTGCAAGAAAACTCTGGGGGCACTATTATCATTGTATGCCTCCAACCAACGAGCTGCACACAAACACCAACAATCTCCAGCACTTACTCCGGCAAAACCGAACTCAGGAACAGGCGTTGAAAGATCATTGCCTTTAAATCGAGAGTATTCTAAAAACGCCTGACTCGCTTCAATACAAATAGTATGCGAGCCAAAGTCTTGTTCATTGGTATTGCAGCAACCATCCCTAAAAAAGCCAGTGATAGGGTCGTTACTACATGCAATTAAAGCTTCATCAAAAACGTTAATCGATTCTTCAGTTTCTATTGAGTTCATTTATAGGTCAACTAATGTTTAATTATTTCTTTTTTCTCACTGGTGGTAAATCAGTGCAAGTTCCTTCATAAGCTTCTGCAGAAAAAGCAAAAGACTCTGAAAGCGTTGGATGTGGGTGTATTGTTAATGCAATATCTTCTGCTTCACAACCCATTTCTATCGCTAATCCCATTTCAGCAATCAACTCACCCGCATTAACACCGATTGCAGCAGCACCAATAATCTGATTGTTTGATTTGTCATAAATAGTTTTACTCAACCCTTCCGTTCTACCAGAGCCGATTGCTCGACCACTAGCAGCCCAAGGGAATGTACCTACACCAAAATCAATACCCTTTTCTTTTGCTTCTTTTTCTGTCAATCCTACCCATGCAAGTTCTGGATCTGTATAAGCCACACTTGGAATACATTGAGGTTCAAACGCATGTTTTTTCCCAGCAATCACTTCAGCGGCTACGTGAGCTTCGTGTGTTGCTTTATGTGCTAGCATTGGTTGACCCACCAAATCACCAATCGCATAAATATTAGCAACATTAGTTTTTAATTGTTTATCAACTGCAATAAACCCTCGCTCATCCACATTCACTCCGGCAGCTTGTGCGTTAAGTAAATCACCATTTGGTCTGCGCCCAACCGCTGATAAAATTCGGTCATATCTTTGAGCTTCTTTTGGTGCTTTCTTACCTTCAAAAGTCACCCATAATCCATCGTCTTTGGCTTCGACGTTAGTGACACTTGTTTCTAGCATAATTGAATCATATTGTTTTTTAACAAAACGATGTAATACCTTTACAACATCAGCGTCTGCAGCTGGAATTAGTTGAGCGGACATTTCTACAACCGTTATACCAGCACCTAATGCTCGATAGACGGTTGCCATTTCTAAACCTATTATTCCGCCACCAATGACTAACATTTTTTCAGGTATACCTTTTAATTCCAGTGCGCCTGTCGAATCTACAATACGTTCATCATCAGGCAAAAATGGAAGTTTAACTACTCGTGAACCTGCTGCAATAATACAGTTTTCAAAATTAATAGTTTGTTTTCCATCAGCGGTTTCAACCTCAACTGAAGAGCTTGAAGTAAATTGTGCATTACCTTGTACAACTTGAACTTTTCGCATTTTAGCCATACCAGATAGGCCTTTAGTCAATTGGCTAACAACGCCATCTTTGTATTCGCGAATTTTATCAATATCTATGGTTGGCTCACCAAAAGAAACACCATGCTTTTCCATACTTTTGGCTTCGTCTATAACCTTGGCTGAATGTAATAAAGCTTTAGATGGTATACAACCTACATTAAGACAAACGCCACCTAAAGTTGCATATTTTTCAACAAGTACAACATTTAAGCCCAAATCTGCAGCTCTAAAAGCGGCGGTATACCCACCTGGTCCTGCACCAATTACTAATACTTGCGCTTGAATATTACTCATGTAATTTTCTCTCTAATTTAACTTTATTAATTCTAAAATTGTATTTTTTTCAAAATTCAAAAGGCTTTAATTCAACTTATTTGGCCCATTACTTCAACAAGACACGTCTAATATCTTTTAAAGTTGCAGCTAGGTGAACAACAAATCTCGCTGCATCCGCACCATCAATTACTCGATGATCATAGGATAACGACATGGGTAACATCATTCTCGGTACGAACTCTTTGCCGTTCCAAACCGGTTGCATCTTATTTCGGGATAATCCCAAAATTGCCACGTCTGGCCATTTTACTATAGGAGAAAAAGAGGTGCCACCTATTCCGCCCAATGATGAGAGAGTGAAGCTACTCCCTTGCATATCATTTGCTCCAAGTTTCTTTTCACGAGCTTTAGCGCTTATTTCGCCTAATTCATCGGCAAGCTGATAAATACCTTTTTGATCAACATCTCGAATAACCGGTACCGTTAAACCATCAGGTGTCTCTACTGCTACGCCAATATGATAATATTTTTTCAAAACCAATTCTTCACCATCATGGGATAGGCTTGAATTGAACTTAGGGAAGGCCTTTAAACTATATACTAACCCTTTCATAATGAAAGCCAGAGGTGTTAAACGGGTGCCCTCTTTTAATGCCTCTTCTTTAAGGGATTTTCTAAAAGCATCTAACTCTGTGATATCAGCATCTTCATGCTGAGTCACATGCGGAATAGTGACCCAATTCCGGTGTAAATTAACGCTGCTGATCTTTTGAATTCTAGTTAATGCCTTATATTCAACTTCACCCCATTTAGCATGGTCTATTTTTGGCATTTCAACTGCGCTAAAACTTCCCGTGGTCGCTGTTACTTGAGGACGCGATAATTCAAACTTAATGAATTTTTGTACATCCTCTTTCATAATACGAGATTTTACACCGGTTCCTTTAACCTCAGATAAGTCAGCCCCAAGCTCTCTCGCAAAACGCCTCACCGATGGACTGGCATGAACCAATTTGCCTGACACCTTTTTCTTCATATGAGGATGATCGGGTACCGGTGAATTTCTATCAGATTTTTCTGGCATAGAAATACTTGGAGTCTGTGGTGTCGCAATAATTCCAGCGGCTTTTGAATCTTCTTTTGTTGTTACAGCTGGTAAACTTGTTTTATTGGCCGAACTACTACTAATTTCAATTTCACCGATAACATCACCTTGGGAAACTTTATCGCCAACCTTCACTGTAATTGAAACAATCTTTCCAGCAGATTCACTAGGCACTTCCATCGTTGCTTTATCAGTTTCTAAAACAATCATGCCCTGTTCTTTTTCGATTGAGTGGCCATCAGAAATTAACACTTCAATCACATCAACATCAGAAGCATCACCAATATCTGGAACAACTAATTTGATAATTTCTGTCGAGTTGGTTTCAATATCGGTATCCGCTTTAGTTTCAGCTTTTACGTCTATTTTAGCTTCGGTTTCGACTTTAACTTCGGCGTCCGTTACAACTTTTGTTTCTTTCGTTGAATTTGATTCCGGTTTTTTTTCTAAATTGGTTTCTAAACTTGTTTCTAAAGTTAGTTCTAGAATCAAATCACCATGTGAAACTTTTTCACCGACTTTCGCATTAATACTTTTAACAATACCTGCATGGCTTGATGGAACTTCCATTGTCGCTTTATCTGTTTCTAAAACGATTAACGGTGTCTCTTTTTCAATTTTGTCACCAACAGCAACTAACACTTCAATAATATCCGCACCATCTGCATCACCAATATCTGGCACTTTCACTTGGGTTGAATCACTCATGTATTTCTCCCTAGCTTATTAATGGATTGGGTTTATTGATATCAATGTTGTAAAGCTTTATTGCTTTACTCACTTGCTTAGCATTGATAATGCCTTCATCTGCTAAGGCTTTAAGAGTCGCAACTACAACAAAATAACGATCAACTTCAAAGAACCTTCGTAAATTTTCTCGACTATCGCTTCGTCCAAATCCATCAGTTCCTAAAACAGTGTAAGCTGCCGGCACATAAGCTCTAATTTGCTCAGCATAAGCTTTCACGTTATCGGTTGAAACAATCACAGGACCTTCACGACCTTTTAAACATGACTCAACATAACTCAGTTGGTCTTCTGCTTCTGGGTTTAATAAATTGTGACGTGTTGTATTGATTCCATCACGCGCTAATTCATTAAAACTAGTCACACTCCAAATATCGGATTCAATTTTAAAATCTTTTTCAAGTAATTCTGCACCTGCAATCACTTCATTTAAAATTGCACCACACCCCATCAATTGAACTTTAATTGCTTTCTTTTTACCTTTTTTGGCCGTTGTTTCGGACAATAAATACATTCCCTTTAAAATACCTTCCTCACAATTTTTTGGCATTGCATGGTGAACATAATTTTCATTTAACGTGGTGATATAATAAAAAACATTTTCTTGTTCTTCATACATTCGTCGCATACCATCCCGAATGATAACCGCTATTTCATAAGAAAACGTCGGATCATAACTGACACAGTTTGGAATGGTCGAAGCAAACATATGACTATGACCATCTTGATGTTGAAGTCCTTCACCATTTAATGTTGTTTTACCGTAAGTTGCACCAATCAAAAATCCTCGTGCTTGCATATCGCCAGCAGCCCAAGCTAAATCTCCAATTCGCTGAAACCCAAACATTGAATAGAAAATGTAAAAAGGAATCATCGGTAAATTATTGCTAGAATAACTTGTTGCCGCAGCAATCCAAGATGACATCGCTCCCGCTTCATTAATACCTTCTTCTAAAATTTGTCCTTTTTTGTCCTCTCGGTAATACATTAATTGGTCGGAATCGACAGGTTCATAAAGTTGACCAACACTAGAATAAATTCCGATTTGTCTGAACATGCCTTCCATACCAAATGTTCGCGCTTCATCTGGAATTATTGGAACAATATTTTTGCTAATATTTTTATCTTTTAGTAACTGATTTAAAACTCTAACGAAAGCCATTGTGGTTGAAATTTCTCGACCATTTGAACCTTTCGTAATTGCTTCAAAACTTTTTAACGGAGGAACAGGCAAAGATTCAGACTCTTTACGTCTTGCTGGTAAATAACCTCCCAAGGCACCACGCCTTTCACGCATATATTTAATTTCTGGGCTGTCTTCACCTGGATGATAAAAAGGTGTTGACTCTAAATCTTTATCTTCAATTGGCACGTTAAATCTATTTCTAAAATGTTTTAACGCATCTAAATTCATTTTTTTAACCTGGTGAGAAATATTCTTCCCTTCACCACTTTCACCCATTCCGTAACCTTTAACTGTTTTAGCTAAAATAACGGTGGGTTGACCTTCATGATGCACCGCTTCATGATACGCGGCATAGACTTTAGTTGGATCGTGACCACCTCGGTTTAATCGCCATATATCAGCATCTGACATGTTCGCAACCATTTCTAAAAGCGCAGGATCTTTACCGAAGAAATTATCACGGGTAAATTTCCCACCTTTTGATTTGTAGTTTTGGTATTCTCCATCAACCGTTTCTTCCATGACTTTTAGTAATTTACCGTCCTTATCACGAGCCAATAGCGGGTCCCAATATTGCCCCCAAATGACTTTAATAACATTCCAACCTGCACCGCGAAAAACACCTTCTAATTCTTGAATGATTTTTCCATTGCCACGAACAGGACCATCCAGTCTTTGTAAATTACAGTTAATAACAAAAACTAAATTATCTAATTTTTCACGACCAGCTAGGGAAATAGCACCTAGAGATTCTGGCTCATCAGTTTCGCCATCACCTAAAAACGCCCAAACTTTTCTTTGTTTTGTATCGGATAACTCCCGATTTTTTAAATATTTTAGGAAGCGTGCTTGATAGATTGCTTGAATCGGACCAAGTCCCATTGAAACCGTAGGAAATTGCCAAAAGTCTGGCATTAACCAAGGATGAGGATAAGAAGAAAGACCTTTTCCATCGACTTCTTGTCTAAAGTTTTTCATTTGATCTTCACTGATCCTGCCTTCTAAGTAAGCTCTAGCGTAAATACCGGGAGAGGAGTGACCTTGAAAATAAATCAAATCACCTTCTTGTGATTCATTAGCCGCTTTAAAAAAATGATTAAAGCCAACATCATATAACGTAGCTGAAGACGCAAAGCTAGATAGATGACCACCAAGCTCTTTATCTTTCTTACTTGCCTGCAATACCATAGCGATTGCATTCCACCGAATAATAGAGCGCAAACGTTGCTCCATAGCTAAATCACCAGGAATTCTAGCTTCTTTTGAAGTCGGGATGGTATTTAAATAAGCGGTAGTTGCTTTATAGGGTAAGTGAGCGCCTGAACGTCTCGCCATATCGATTAACTTTTCTAAAAGGTAATGAGCACGGTCGGCCCCTTCTTCTTCAAGAACAGCTTCAAGAGCCTCTAACCATTCCTTAGTTTCTACAGGATCGCAATCTTCATTTGTTAATTCAGTCATTGATAAATTCCTTGGCAAATTTTTCAGATCTTTTTCAGTTTAACAGTGATACAAACAGTATAGCAGTGGTAAAAGCAACCATATAAATTGTTGCATAGTATAAAAAACGAGTGATAATCAATATATTAATGAGAATATAACAGTGAAACGTCAACAGTACAAATGTTAGCCTAGCTAACTACATACTTGAAGTTGTTGGTATGGAAAAAAGGCTAACTAAATGGCGAAAAATGAAAGGTAAATTATAATTCACATTGAATTTAAAACGAGCTCTTTTAGTTAGCGTAGCTAAATCATTTTCTTTGACATCATCCACTCATAACAATCAGTAAGCATTTTGTTGAGGGGTACATCAGCGTTATAACCTAGCTCACTTTGTGCTTTTAGACTACTCACTTTCAATAGCTCACTCACAATTAAAACTTTCTCTGGTGTCATATCAGGTTCTTTACCAGTAAACCTAGAGAAAAAAACAGATACCTGACCGGCTAGTTTCAATAACCAATGAGGCATCGGTTTCGATGGTACTTTCTTACTTAACAGCATTCCAATCTCAGAAACAAATTCTACAAAAGAAGCGTCCGCGCCGGAAAGTATATAGTTCTCGCCTTTTTTACCTTTAATCGCCGCTTGTAAGTGAGCCTTCGCTATCTCTTTAATATGACAAAAACTGCCGTAGCCTGGCGGGACTCCCGGTAACGTGTCATTTGCTACCATGGTTAACATCTGAGACCAATTATGTGAATCCCATGGCCCTACAAGGTGACAAGGATTGAGAATAACGGCATCTAATCCTTTATCTTTAACTGCTTTTTTAACCAACCTTTCAGACAAGAGCTTAGTTTGATAATAATTAGCAAAACATTGATCGCCTAACTGCTCTGTTTCTTCAGTAATAACATGATCATGATGCAAACCATAAGCGGCTATACTAGAAGTATGGATAAATCGTTTTGCTTGTTTGTCGAGAGCAACCTCTATCATGTTAGCAGTGCCTTGAAGGTTTACTTTAGTTTGTTGCTCATTATTGGCAGACCACATATTGGTATCTGCTGCTACATGAAAAATCCAATCAACGTCATCAGCACAAGCCGAGTACAAAGATTCAATATCCAGAACATCACCTTCAAACCAATTGATTGGTAACTTATCAAATGCTGAAATATCAGAAGTAGCACGTTTGATAGCTGTAATATCATGACCATCGTTGATTAAAAGATGGACTAAGTTAGTGCCTAAAAAACCTGTTGCGCCGGTAATGAATATTTTCATTTTAAACCTCTATTGAAGAAAGATGCCTTTAACTATTTATTTTTAGCTTTAAATGCTTCCAACTGTTCAGGTGTCGCTTTAGCTTGATGATTATTTTTCCATTCATCATAGGTCATGCCATAAATAATTTCTCTAGCTTGATCATAATCAACACTTTCACCTTCGTCTTCAGCTGCTTTTAAATACCATTTTGAAAGGCAATTTCTACAAAAATCTGCAAGAATCATTAGATCTATATTTTGGACTTCTTTATGGTCATCTAAGTGCTTTAAAAAACGTCGGAATACCGCGGCTTCTATTTTTGTTTGTTTTTCTTGATTCATTATTAATTCCATATTTGTTTTATAGCTAATTTTAAAGCTTGGTTTTAATTTTTATAGTTATGTTTTGATTTTATAACTAGGTTTTAATTTTGATAATAAGTGCTTGAATAATTTTTTAAATTGCTCAGGCGCATCTTCCACTAGGGATATTGTTGCAGGTAAAAATAAAGTCGTTAAAACCGTTGAAAATAATAAACCACCTATAATTACATAGGCCATCGAGTAATAGTAAACACCACCTAAAGATGGTTTTTGTACAATGATTGGGATTAAACCAACAAGCGTAGTCAATGCTGTCATTAGAATCGGTCTTAACCTTTCTTTACCGCCTTGTATCATTGCTTTTGAACGAGACCAGCCTTTACGTCTATATAAATTAATATGTTCGACCATCACGATGCCGTTATTAACCACTATTCCTAATAACAATAATACAGCAATCGATGCTGATTGATCAAAATCCACTTCAACCAAATATAATGTCCAAAAAGCGCCCGCTAAAGCGAAAGGTAATGAAATCATTAAAGCAATAGCTTGTTTAATCGACTCGAACAAGCTCGCCATAACCGCAAATATTAACCCTAAAGCAAAATAAAGATTTAACATAAAGTCATCTTGACTCTGCTGAACACCTCTTCCTCGATTATTAAATTGCCAAGAATAACCTTCCGGCAGTGGCATTGTTTTTAATTGTTCTACGATTTGTTTTTGATATTCATTCCTTTGACCTTTTTCAAACCTTGCACCGATCCAAATGCTTGAAACTTTATTTTGCCTTTGAATTCTTCCAGGTCCTTTTTTAACCGTAAAATTGGCTAGGCTATCCATACTAATATTGGCACCTGACTCTCTAACAAATTGTAAATTTTTAAGATCTGATAAATCAGTATTCTCTGTATCACCAAGGCTCATGCGCATTTCGACTTCACTATCTTTAGCTTTAAATCGCGGTAAATTTCGACCCCGAAAAGTCATTTCAACAAGATTAGCAGGCTCGTTACTAGCAACGCCATATGTCGATAGCCTTTCTCTATCAAGTTTTGCCTGTAACTCTAGCTTACCGCCTTCAGCGGTAGAATAAAAATCAAATAAACCAGGAAGTGACTCTATTCTTTGCATCGCTTCTTCACCAAGGTTCGATAACGTTTCCGAGTCTGGCCCTTGTAATTGAGCTGCTACTCGTTTACCACTATTACGTCGCCAAAATGGACCATTATCTTGTACTTGTATTTTTACACCCGCAATTTTAGGTAAGATACTTTTTAATTTTTTTCTGACTTTATTCATCGCTTCTTCATTTTGAAATCCTTGTTTCATATAAAGTCTTACGATTGAATTTCCATCACTCCACCAACTATAAATTGACTGGACATTAAACTCTTCTTTGTAGGGTTTTAAAGAGTTTTCTATTTGCGTAATGATTAGCTCTTTTTGGGATAAAGATACAGATTGACTCACTTCCACCCTAAGTCCAACAAACATTTCCGTTGGTGAAGTATCAAAATTGAAATTCATATTATTTACAGGGTAATAAGTCGATGCTAATAAAACAACACCCGTCGCAACGGATATCCAACGATGCTTAAGAGTGTAAGTTAATATTTTAGAATAATGTTTCTGAATTTTATCCATCACTGGCGTTTTAACTGGAACTTTTGATTTTTTTAACAGCCTTGTTGAAGCAAGCGGAATCAAAGTTTGGCTAATCAATAGGGATGCTAAAAGCGTTAGGATAATCACGCCGCCTAACTCTTGCAAAATAATATTCATGTTAGTGGTTTTGGAAAATACCATCGGTAAGAATACGATGATAGAAGTCAGTGTTGCTGTCATCACTGCGATAGAAACCTCTTTCGCTCCTAATATTGCAGCCACTCGCCCACCATGTCCTTTCTTTTGATAACGATCAATATTTTCCATTACTACAACCGCATTATCAACCAACATGCCAAGCCCAACAATGAGCCCTAAAAGTGAAATTGTATTAAGCGTTTTACCTTGGATCCAAATAATACCAGTGGTAACGATTAACGAAAATGGGATACAGGCTACAGCAACTAACGTTGTGCTGAATTTTCTTAAAAAGATGAACAATACCAAACTCGCAAAAATGGCGCCAAATAATCCCGTTTGCTTTAAATCATTGAGCGTATTTTTAATTTCTTTCCCTTGATCTTGCCAAACTAAAAAGTTGATACCATCCAGTTCAGGGTCATCTTGCATCGCTGCAATTTTTTGATGTACGGCTTCGGTAATTTCAATAGTGTTAGCGGTTGATTCTTTGGCAACATTTAAGCCTATCGCAAAGTTACCATCTAAATGACGTCCATATTCCAGCGGAGGTTCAGCAAAAGTTATATTTGCCACATCATCGACTTTGATAGTCGTGCCGGTAATGGTGAGTTTTTTAATCTGTTCTATGGCGGTTAACGCTCCCAGCGCTCTAAAATTCATTTTAGTTTGATCACTTCTTAATAATCCTAATGAAGAATTTTTATTATTCTGCGAAATAGTTTGCCAAATAGCACGTGGATCAATTTTATGCTTTTTGATTTTGATTAAATCAACATTGATTCGAATTTCTCTAGGATTAACCCCATCAAGAGTCACAACCGCAACGCCAGGAATACGTTCTAACGGTCTCACAATTTTTCTCTCTAGCAAATCATAACTTTTACTTAAATCGCGACCTGATGCAATTCTTGCTTCTATTATGGTTTCACCTGTTTCTCTAGGATTCCAACTTTCAGACACAATAATTCGATCAACATCATCCGGTAATTCATCACGAGTACGGTCAATTCGCTCTCTAATTTCAGCACGCACTAGGTCCATATTGACATCTAAATCAAAAGACAAGCGAATTCTACCGCCTCTAAAATCCCCCATGGCCATCATATGTTCTAAACCATTAATAGATGACAAAGATTCCTCTAACGGTCTTAACACCATTTTTTCAACGGATTTAGGTGAGGCATTTTGATAATTCACCATCACCCACAAACTCTTGTCTTCACTTTCGGGCATAAAAGCGAGTTCAAGTCGAGACAGCGCAATTATACCTAACACGAGTAAACTCACTAGCATCATGAGCGTCGCGATAGGTTTTTTTACTGCTAGTTCAGGTAATGTCATGATTCACCCTTTAGTTGTTACAGCATCTGATTCAGGTCCTGCTAGATTTTTTTCAGCCCCTAACTGTTCTGCTCTTTGCACTCTTCTATCTAATAGCTCCAATTCATCATTACTATGCACTGTTGAAGGCATAATTAGATAGGTTGCAGGAATAATTAGCAAGGTTAAAGCGGTGGAAAAAACTAGTCCAAAGGATACTACGACAGCCAACGGCGCTCTTAACTCCGCACCCTCACCCAACCCAATTGTCATTGGTAATAAACCAAGAACAGTTGTAAATGTCGTCATTAGTATCGGTCTTAAACGAGACTTACTGGCCGTTATAATTGCATCAAACTTTTCTAACCCTGTTTTTCTAAAATGATTAATCGCATCAACTAATACAATTGCATTATTAACCACAACACCTACTAGAAAAACTACACCGATCATGGATATAACACTGATCCCATATCCACTAGTAAGTAATCCCATAATCACTCCAACAATCGATAACGGAATGGTTAATAGAATGATAAAAGGATGGCCAAGATGTTCAAACGTTGCAGCCATAACTAAATAAACTAAAAATATGGCTAATCCAATGGCGAAATAAAGACTATTAAAGGATTTCTGCATCTCTTTATTTTGACCGCCAAACTCAAAGCTCAAATTAGCTGGCGGCGGATATTTAATTAATAATTGATTAATATCAGCAGTCACTTGAGAAAGGCTTCTACCTTTTAAATTGCCAGCAATTAAAGCCACTCGTGATTGTTGAATCCGGTCAATCGCTGAAGGACCTTGCAATGAATCGATTGATGCAACCGCTTTTAAAGTAACGGGTCTACCAGCAACTTCACCAATAACTATATTTTCCATATCGTTAACACTATCTCGGTCCCTTTCTCTATTTCTAAGACGAATATCAATTTGCCTATCCGGTTGCTGAAAACGAGAAACCACGACACCGTTCACTCTTCTATTAAGTGTTTCGGAAACTGATTCTATATTAAACCCTAAACGAGCTAACTGCTCCCGGTCAAATTTTACAACTAATTCTGGGTTGCCGGTTTCCAGTGAAGCCCGCACATCAATTAAACCTTCTATTTGATTTATTTTGGGTAATAAAGATAAAGTATAATCTCGCATTGCGTCTAAATCCTCACCAAAAAACAATAATTCCATTGGTGTTTTTAAACTAAAAAAAGACGGTCTTCCAAAGCGAATATCAGCTGCCGGAATTTTACTGTAACTATCTCTTAACTCTTCTATCACTTGTTTTTCAAGTTCGCTGTCTGAACGGTCTTTAATCACAATACTGATTTGTGCTAAGTTTTCATCTTTTGTTTTTAAGGACAGTCCGCCACTTACATTACGACTTCCGACAGAAACATAGACGGAATCAACCAATCGATTTTCAAGTGCAGTCACTTCCATTTTTTCGAGTAATTTATTTGTCGTCGGTAATGCGGTTCCTTCTGGTAAACTCACATCAAAATAGAACTCGCCCTCGCTCAGCTGGGGAATTAATTCCGTTGGAATTCGAGCCGCTAACAACAATGATAAGAAGAAAATCGCAAAAGCTGAAAATAGACTAATCCACTTAAATTTTAAAACAATTCTTAGCATTTTTTCGTAACGATTATTCAATCGGTCAAAAAAGGTTTCTTTATTTTTTTCTTTCTTATTTAATTTAGTAGAGGTCGATTCAATTTCATTAATTAAACTCCCTTGAATACCCTTCTCTTTTCTCTTTTTTCTTAACGAAGCTAGCATCGGAATTAATGTAAACGAAACAGCCAAAGACATGACCAGACTAAAAGTCACGGTTAACGCTTGGTCACGAAATAACTGGCCGGCAATGCCTTCAACAAACACAATTGGAATAAAAACAGCTATTGTGGTTAGAACCGATGCAGTAACAGCGCCGCCGACTAAGGAGGTCCCTTCGATGGCGGCTTCGATAATACTCATGCCCTTCTCTCTTTGGCGGTGTATAGATTCCAATACAACAATCGCAGAATCAACCAACATACCAACGCCTAGCGTTAATCCTCCAAGCGACATAATATTCAGAGAAACATCAAAACGATACATGAAAATAAACGAGGCTATAACAGAAAGAGGGATCGCTGTAGCAATTATCGCCGTCAGTCTAAAATCTCTTAGAAATAACCAAAGGACACAAATGGCTAACAACCCACCAAAAAGTAAAGATGACTTAACTTCATCAATCGATTGTTCTATAAAGCGCGACTGGTCAAATTGAACTCCAACTGTAACGCCTTTAGGAAGCTTACCTTGAAGAAAAGCAATACGAGCTTTAACCGCTTTCGCGACTTCTACGGTATTAGCATCACCTTCTTTATAAAGCGAAACTAAAATCCCTTCATTACCATTAAAGCGAGCAATCTCATCTTTATCCTTACTTGTCCAAACAACCTCAGCTACATCACCTAAACGAACCAGCGCTCGATCCGGCGAGGTGATCCGAAGGTCACGCATTTCCTGCAAATTAGAGTATTCATTTAACGTTCGAACCAATAATTGAGTTTGTTCATTCTTTAACGAGCCGCCTGGGCGATTTATATTAGAGTTTTGTATCAATTGACCTAGTTGCTCAGGAGCAATTCTCATTGCCGCGACTTTACCTTGATTAATATTCACGTGGATCTCTTCTTCTTCGCCACCCTGAATTTTGGCGGAAGCAACGCCTTCGATTTGCTCCAAAGTTTCTTTTACTATTTTATCGCCCAATAAACGAAGCCGAGTTAAAGGAATTGCATCTTGGCTTGTAGAAGCTAAGCCTGTAGAAATTGTCCCAGCAGAAATACTTAGCTTCATAATAGGATCAAGTGCGGGATCGTAACGCAATACAATAGGTGTATCGGCATCTAATGGCAGCTCCAAGCGGTCAAGCTTCTCTCGAATATCCATTGCTAAATTAGCCATGTTCGATTCCCAACCAAACTCTAATGTTACTTCAGAAATACCGGAGCGGGATACAGAGTGGATCTGTTTTAATCCTTTCAACACGCCAACAACTTCTTCAACAGGCCGAGTAATTAGTTGTTCAACCTCAGCAGGAGCCGCATTAATAAATTCTGTTTGAACCGTTAATGAAGGGTAACTAAGCGACGGTAATAGGTTGATTGGCAAGCGAGAAACACCAACTATGCCAAAAGCAATTAAGCCAATTGAAATCATTAATATGGTCACTTTGCGTGTGACCGAAAACTCGACTAGCTGGCGTATCATTTATCTTCTCTGGTTTTATTTTTTCTTCCTTTCTTTTTGCCTTCGACTTTATTGGCACTTTTATTGGCCATTACGTTTTGAGAGTCAGAAGATAGTATTTCAACAGCAACGTCATTATTCAAATTCCTTTGCCCTTTAAAAACGACATCATCTGCTGCGGTGATACCTTCTATAATTTCCGTTTGTTCGCTCATAATAAAACCAACAGTCACTGACTGTCTTTGCGCTTTTCCATCAACCACCGTGTAAAGAAAATTATTTCCACGCTCTTCAATTATTGAAATACTGGGGACTAAAATAGCATTTTGATGTTGTTCGGTCACCATATGAACCTCAGTAAAATCGCCTGGACGAATACTTTTTGGATATTGCTCTAAACGAAGTGTTATTTTGATTGTTCCAGTAGTGGGGTCGACAATTGGACTCACCAAGTCAACAAAGGCATTCATTTCTTTAGAAAGTCCGTCAATATTAAGTTGAACCGACTGACCTTTAGTGACCATTCCCAAACGATTAGCAGGAATATGAACGCGGACTAATAATGGATTGATTGCCATCATTCTATACAACAATTCAGATTGACCTACATAAGCCCCTAAATCGACTTCTCGCTTAACCACTCTTCCGTTAAATGGCGCGGTCACTTTAGTATATGAAAGCGTCAGTTCTGCTAATTCTTTTTCTGTAATGGACAACTGGTAAGCTATTTCAGCTGCGTCCCAATCAGTTGAAGAAACAGCACCGCTACTTTTCATTTTATTTAATCGGTTAAACTCCCTTTTGGTACTTACTAATTTTTGTTTTGCTTGTTTTAATCTTAACTGTTGGTCATCATCTTCAAGAATTAGAAGAACATCACCCGCTACAACGTCATCACCCTCTTCATGAAGAATTTGCTTAACTACACCAACGGTTCGTGAATTAATTTTTGCGTCACTACTTGGCTCAAGTGTCGCGGTAGTGACATAATAAGATGCGGCCAATCCAATGTTTGGCTTTACCACTTCAACAGGAATAATTGATACAGGTTTTTTTCCTTTGCCTCCGAATTTCCCGGCTCCACCTTTTGAGCCTTTCTGACTATCTTCGCTACAGCTAATGGTCAATATCCCAAAAATTAAGGCAAAAAAGAAAAAAGAGAATTTTTGAAAGGTTTGGTGTGGTTTAAGAGAGTTCAGCTTATTCATTATTATTGGAATCTATGCAAAAATATTAGACAAGAATGATACGCTATTACGTTAGTTTAATGCCTAATCGAACCGTAAATATTCAGCAAAATAAATGTAAGGAGATGTTTCGGACTGTTTTAAGTGTTTGCAGAGGATAAGAGCAATCGTATTTAACGTTGGCTCAGTCTAAGCATCAACAATGCGGCTCTTTTACTTTGCGAACTTAAAGTGGAAATATCAGCTTTCTCGCGCTCAGTGTGACCGCCAGTTCCCATCAAACCTAAGCCATCTATCGCCATTTCAACATCATTGGCGACAAAAGATATATCTGCGGCGCCGGCTTTTTTAGGATCAACCGCCTCAACTTCGCCGAACCCTAAGTCTTGACTGACTTGGCTGTAGAGCTCTAACAGTGATTTATTACCAACACTGGGAGCCATTGGCGGATACCCAGCAAAAAAGGTCAGTTTCGCGCTTGTTTCGGATAAATTATTGGCGACTATCGCCCTCATAGCTTTTTCACTAGCAACCAACTGATGTGGAAATAATGCACGGATATCACCTTTAACAATGGTTGTTTGAGCGATAACATTGGCTTTACCTGCAGCGTCACCTTTAGATGTTGCCACTTCAGAATTAACATCTGTTCCCCCAAGAATCAAACCTGGGTTAAATGTAAGATTAGGTTTAGCCGCTAATTTCATTCTAAATTGATCAAGAATACGAGCGGCTTCAAAAATGGCACCAAATCCGTAACCTTCCCTAAATATTTGTGACGAGTGTGCTGCACGCCCAGTCACGTTTAACTGCCATCCGGTAGCACCACGCCTTGAAATAACCGCGGTTTTTGGATCACCATCACCATCTTCAAAACCAAGTGCTATGTCAGCCCATTTACCCGCCTCAACTAGCTCTTTAGTCGCTACTTCATAAGGCGAGCCACGCTTTTCTTCATCGCCAGTCATAACTACAATTATTTGCATTAAATCCAATACATCAGCCGCCTTTAAAGCACGTATAGCCTCAAGCATGACGATATCACCGCCTTTCATATCCGTAATACCTGGACCTGCGACTAAACCGTCATCTTCAATTTTAAACTTTTGAAATTGGCTCTTTTTTGTGAACACTGTGTCTAGATGACCAATTAATAGAAATTTCACTTTTTCTTTTACATCGTTTTCTTGTACATTATTTTCTTGTTTTACCTCATCATCCTGATTAGCTACAGATTCCTCAGAAGTTATTTTTGACTCAGCAGCATTTACACTCTCCACTTTTTTTTCTTTGTTTTTTGAAACTTTGACTTTTTGAATACCGTATTCTGCGATCAGATGTCCAGCTCTTGAAAACTCTTTACCATCTATCCATTTAGTTTTGAATCCCAATTTGTCCAATTCTTTTCTAAATATTGAACCAACTTTTTTAACGCCATTAAAATTCATTGTTCCACTATTAATATTCACTACCGTTTCTAACAAGCTAATTGCTTGTTTATAGTTGGAGTCAATAGCATTCACAATTTGAATTTCTTTTGCGGTCAATTGCTCATTTGCTTTATTGTCTGTAGCTTTCCCTTCAACCTGTTCAAACTGGATATCTGATTTAGCCAATTTGTCAGGTGCTTCAAGCTCTTCTGAAGATACGCTTAGAGAAGACGCTACAAGACTAAAAATAAGGGTTAAAAATAATGGGGAAGAAAACTGTGTTTTTGTTATTAGATTTGGTGCAGCATTCATTTAGGTCAATCCTTTACTTGAAGTTGACGATAACTGATTAATTAAAATTTATTTAATACCGTAGTATTCAAGTACTAAGCAATTGTTTTCACTGATGATTAAAATAACATAAAATACACAGCAAAACTCTCTAAGCGCACGAAATTCTGTTAAAATTTGTATAATCTCAAACTTTATTACTGATTTATCTTATGTTAACTGTTATTTCTCCAGCTAAAAGCCTAAATTTTGAATCGCCGGCACCAAAAGAAAAAGTGAGTCAACCACGTTTTTTATCCTATTCTCAGCAAATTATTGCTCAAATTAAACAACTAGCGCCTCAAGATATTGCAAGTTTAATGAAGCTAAGTGAGAAACTAGCGCTTTTAAACTACGACCGTTTTCAAGCATTTAATACACCTTTTACCAAATCAAACGCAAAAGCTTGTATTTACGCATTTCAAGGCGATGTTTACCAAGGTTTAGACGCAGAAACACTTGAGGAAGATGATTTAACCTTTGCACAACAACATTTGCGAATTTTGTCTGGTTTATACGGCGTGTTAAGACCACTGGATTTAATGCAAGCGTACAGATTAGAAATGGGAACCAAATTTAACAGCTCTCTCGGTAAAAACTTATACGAATTTTGGGGAGATAAACTCAATCAATCAATATCAAAAGAGCTTGAGAAAAGTGACTCTCCGATTTTGATTAATTTGGCATCCAATGAATACTTTAAAGCGGTTAAAGCCAAACAGTTGAATTACGAAATTATTACTCCCATATTTAAAGACTTCAAAAATGATCAATATAAAATCATTAGCTTTTACGCAAAAAAAGCGAGAGGTTTAATGAGTCGATATATTATTCAAAATAAAATTGATCAACAGGAAGCTTTGAAGGATTTTAATGTCGCGGGTTATCAGTTTAGTAAAAAATTAAGCAATGGTAATTATTTTGTTTTTACTCGTAATAGTGTTTAAATCGTCATTACATATATTAACTGGCAAATTTTTTCTTCAAAAATTCAGAATTTCATTTTTAAGCTGAATAGTTTCACAAACACAAAATTTGCCAGTAAATCATTATTGTTTATAAATCACGCCGTCTTTCATAACAAATGAAATATTTTCCATCAAGCTGATATCTTTTAATGGATCACCATTTACAGCGACAAAATCAGCAATTTTTCCCACTTTAATACTGCCTAATATGTTATCTATTCTAAGAAGTTTAGCGGCATTGATTGTAGCTGATTGAATGGTTTCAATCGCAGGCATTCCGGCTTCATGCATGTATTTAAACTCACGGCCATTTAGACCATGAGGAAAAACACCCGCATCCGTTCCAAACGCAATTTTAACGCCTTTTTTATAAGCCTTACCAAAAGTGCTTTGAATTTTAGGGCCTATTGCTGCTGCTTTCGGTTGAACGATTGCGGGGTAATAACCATCAATCGCGGCTTTGTCTCCAACCCATTTTCCGGCGGTAATTGTTGGTACATAATAAGTCCCTTTCTTCTTCATTAATTTCATGACTTCAGTTGTCATATAAGTTCCGTGCTCAACTGAATCAACACCAGCAAGTACTGCACGCTTCATTCCTTCTGCACCGTGAGCATGTACAGCTACGACAAAATCATAATCTTTTGATGCTTTTACAATCGCTTCGATTTCTGCCTGAGTAAATTGAGGATTAGATCCGCTTTTTGCTAAACTCAATACACCTCCAGTAACCGTTAATTTAATAACATCGGAGCCTTCTTTGTAACGTTGACGCACGGCTTTATAAGCATCTTCTACACCATTAATCACACCTTCTTTTGGGCCTGGATCATTCATCATGCTGAGCTTTACACCATTAGTAGGATCTGCATGGCCTCCGGTAGTCGCGATACTTTTTCCTGCAGCATATATCCTTGGGCCTTTAACGTAACCATTCTTTATAGCATTTTTTAGTGAGACCCCAATACCTTTGGTAAGATCACCTAAGTCTCTAACTGTAGTAAATCCTGCCATTAAGGTTTTCTCCGCAAACACCGTACTACGAAAAGCAACATCAGCTGGGTTTAAAAAGAATTTTTCAGTGTATGAAGTTTTGTTAAATTCTCCAGATAAATGAACATGCATATCCATCAGTCCTGGCATTATGGTTTTGTTTTTTAAATCGATCAGTGTTTCACCTTTTTTACTTTCAATAAAGCCTGATTTAATCACAACTATCTTCCCATCAACTACTCGAATAGATTGTTTCTTTTTAACGATTGATTTTTCTACATCAATCATTGCTCCAACATGTAAAAGGTAACTTTCTGAAAGTAAATTTGAAGATGCGAAACCTAGAAGCATGAGTAGTAGTATTTTTGATTTTGTTTTTAACATTTTGATTCTCACTTGAATGTAACTGATTTCTAATGATGACTAGGTGGATTGCTGCCCTTAGCCATCGCCCAGTGGTGCGGTTGATGATGATTCCCATAAGCCATTAAACCTACATACCCTAAACCTCTTATTTTATCGACTTCACTCGGGTTTGTTGTGGTGGCAGTTATATAATAAAGTCCATTTGCCATTACAACATCCATTTTCCATCCTGACTCTTGTTCTAACATCATAGGATGAGCGCTTAAGACTCTTTTTAACGCTTGAAAAGCTCTACTTCCAATAGCTTCTAATTTGACACTTAAGCCATTTTTAATAGGTTCTTGTGATATGACATTAATCATCATTTCATACATATCAACTAAATGCGATCGAAGCGCTTCAATATTAACATTGCTCCAGTCAGTAGTTGGATCAGCGTTGAGTTTTGATATAACTTCTTGAATAGTTCCAAAAACGTCATTACCCGCTTCAGTTAACGGTGACGAAACCATAGACATATTATGTTGTTGATGATTATGTGTATTTTCTTTTGCTTGGATATTCGAAGCAACAAATAAGAACATTGTTAACAAGCACGGAGCGATTTTATTGAATTGGGAAACCTTTAACACTTTTTAGACCTAGAAGAAGTTTTGAAAGATTCGATTGTATCCCGAAAAAGTCTTTCTATCACTAAAATTAAATAGTGTTTATTTAATTTTAGTGATATCCAACAACTGTAGCTAGTTTTACTTTACTCTGAACAAATATACCGCTACCTGGTCTAATTTCTTTGCATTTATCATCATACACAATGGGTTCAGCTATAAATTGACTGCGATTTTTATTGGCTACTTTACCAATGGCTTTCATTTTTCCGTTAGAGATAGGTCGAGTTAAATAAGTGGTGAATGACGTCGTTAAAACAAAAAATTCAGTTTCTAAAGAGTTTGCTACAAAAAAAGTAGAGTCATCTAATAGCTTAAAATAAACTGAACCATGAACAGCCTTTGCACCATGAAAAAATTCTTTTTTAACATCCATTTCTATTTCAGAATAACCTTCCGAAATAGAAATGTTTGATAAATCTGATCGAACGGAGCAGCTAGATACATTCTTTCCAGCCCTCGGCAGTCACCCTCAAGAACTATATTATTCGCCATTTTAGAAAAATGCCGCTTTACACTCGTCAGACAACTCTAAACCACTCACCTGTGCTCTTTGTAATAATTGCCAAAAATAACGATAAGTTGCGCGGTCATGAAGTTCCCCAGCGTATTGAATTGGTCCCCAATCTGACTTTTGCGCTGCTAATAAAATCCCCTGCGCATCTTCCACTTCTGAGTAATCAGGTTTCATGGCTTCAACTATCGCTTCAACTTGAGTTGGATAAATGCTCCACATTCTCATAAAACCAAACTCGTTTCTTGCTCTTCCAGCGTCGCTCTTAGTTTGCTCAACATTTTTTAAATCTAAAGTAACGTTATGGCAAGGTACAACACCGTTGGCTAATGCAGCTGCAACTAGTTCAGCTTTAGCTCTAGCGAGTAATGGATGGTCGAATTGTCCTGGACTTCTCATGCAAGATGCTGGTATTGCTCCATAGTGACCGCTTACAAAATCCATCATTCCAAAATCTAAGACTTGTAACCAATCAACCGCGGCTATCTGCCAAATGTCTCTTAGCGCACCATGTGTTTCTATAAGAACGTGAATTGGAATTTCTCGTGTGACACCATTTTTTTCAGCAACTTTTTTAATATAAGCTACCATTTCTACAATTTGAGAGGCTTCAGTTGCCTTGGGTAAAGTGATATAAGCGACTTTATTGCCAATTTTAGGTACTAAAATATCCACATCAGAACGCCAATGTACATTACTGTAATCATGAATTCTCACTCCCATCATATAATTAATATTCGCATCACTAGCTATCACCCTTGCGACCATTTCCGCATGCTCTACTTCTTGCCCAGCAGCGGCCCCATCTTCGCAGTCACAGGTGATATCAAAAACAGGACCTAGCTTAGTCTGCATTTCTAAAGCTTTGAGCATTAGTTTTTCACTACCAGCAAAATGTTCGCAACTAGGAATAACTGGAAAAGGTTTTTCAGCATCAAATAAAGCTTCGTTAGGATGAACGGACATAATTTTCTCCAAATGGTTGAAATTCAATTGATAACTAATATAGCAACTATCTGTTAAATTGGTAACTAACAAGCTATATCTTTCTATAATACCTAATATAGCCATAAAGTTAGAGCCAATTTGGCAAATTGCATCTAAAATGTAAATAGTCGCTTGATACATACCAGAAAAGTTTAAACAATTGTTTGAATTATTGAAGTAATTGGTTATCATAAACATCTCATCTGACCAGTTAAATACATACTTTCAACCTAATAGGTGATTTTGATGAATAGCTACAATGAATTCTTAGAACACGTCGATGAAGAAGACGTACTCGGTGGTACTTGGCCAGGCATTCAGCTTTATTACCCGCCCGTTAAATACTCACCAAAGAATAGTGAATATGAGAATATGGAGCAAGCGGTTGAGCGGATCAGAAAACATGCTCATAAGTGTCAAGCTCACACGCTTTTATTTGATTTAGAAGATGGTTGTCGTCAAAAGGCCATGAGCCGAGAGTTATTACGTAACGAATTACCTACATTCCCGGAACGAGACTTTCAGATCGCTTTAAGAATCAATCCCTTTCGCACTGAAGAGTATGAACTGGATCTTAAATTAATTAAGGACATTGCTCAACACATTGACGTTATTGTTTTAGCCAAAGCTGGCGAAATGTATGGTGCAGCTGAAATTAGAGATCTTTCCGCATGGCTGGTTGGGATCAACCCTAAAATTGAAATTCAGCCGATTATTGAACATCCCCGTTCACTTAAATTAGCCTCCGAATTGATGCAGTTTTCTACCGTCAAACATGTTGTTTTTGGTATCCATGATTTTTCAAAAGCTATGGCAATTCATTTAACCCCAGAAGGTTGGATTGATGAATTAAAAACCTATTTAAGAAACTTACTTTTAGACGCCCGAATCGCGGGAAAAGGGGTGATAGGCGGTGTGGAAGTATTGATTAATGAAACGCCGATGCCTATACAAAATATCGAACCTCATGATGTAAGGCGTTGGTTAGATTTACATGGTGATCATGAATCACATGTTGTTCACCGTCATGCGACGGTTGAGGCACAAATGGGTTTAACGGGTAAACAAGTCATTCACCCATATCATATTCATTTATGTAAAGTCGCATTTACACCCTCACCAATGATTATACAGCGCAATATTGCGATGTTAAAAGCGGCTATCGAAGCTGATGCTTTACTTGGTGGTGCTATAAAATTTGAAGGTGAAATGCTCGATCCGCCCATGTTTGGTAAATCTTTACAAACACTACTAAGGGCTTACGCTTTAAAATCATTAAATGATGATGATAAAGAGTTTGCGATGCAAGTACTTAAGTTATTACCCATTCACGTCATTAGAGAAAACTGGCCGTATGGTCGAATTTAAAATAAAGTATATAAAGGGCTCGGAGTCGCTCTTAATTTGATGTATCTGAGTAACTTTAGTAACGCGATAATAATTATGATTCTAGCGACTGATTGAAAGCGACTCCGACCCCGTCGAGCAAGTACTTCGTCAAATAAAACATAGAGTAAAGAGCGAAAAAAAATGACTCAATTAACAAATTATTTTGATGCCGACACAAACCAATGGAACGTTCCTGAACATTTCAACATAGCTAATGAATGCGTCGTCAAACATGCTAGAAATAAAAAGCCTGCATTAATTATTGAAGATGATACAACGGGAACAAAAGAGTTAAGTTACCAACAACTTAATGATCAGAGCGCCAAGTTAGTTGCTCTTTTAAAAGAGCTCGAAGTCAACATGGGTAATAGAGTTTTAATTCGTTTACCTAACTCAACCGATTATCCTGAGAGTTTTTTTGGGTGTTTAAAACATGGTGCCGTTGCAGTTCCGACTTCTACTCTTCTTGCTTCCTCAGAGGTTACTTATTTAGCAAAAGACTCAGGGGCTAAAGTATTAATCACCGCGAAATCCATGTGGGATGAATTAAAAAGCATATTAAATGAAGAGACTCAATTAACTCATATCTTATTAGCTGGCGATGGTGATATGCCAGACATAACTAATAGCTCATCAGTTAAAATTTTAGATCTAACTAAATCATTGGAGAGTTTAAAGCCTGATTATGAACTTGTTAATAGCAAAGCAAATGACCCAGCCTATTTAGTTTACACATCGGGCACAACGGGCTTTCCTAAAGGCGTATTGCATGCTCACCGCTC